>Ga0268266_10000234_pt1 | contig 94817 bp, 77 predicted proteins | sample KBSS13metaG_FD_190356 | JGI IMG/M metagenome (GOLD analysis project Ga0268266, IMG submission 190356) | Switchgrass rhizosphere microbial communities from Kellogg Biological Station, Michigan, USA - KBS S1-3 metaG (SPAdes) (version 2) | ecosystem: Host-associated > Plants > Roots > Rhizosphere...
CGCCAATCACCCATTGGTCATCGACCTGCGCGCCGAAGGGCGCACGAATGAATTGCATGGCCGCGGCCACTTGGCAATGTCCAGCGACCAGCTTGGCGAGGAGCGCGCGTGACATCGTAAATTCGCGCGACCATTGGATTTCCGCCGACACCGGCTCGTGCAAGGGTGCAAGCGAGGCCGTCGCGGGTCGCGTGCCTGAAGTTCTCGGGCATTGCTGCGCAGGGATGAAGTCCGGCGCAAGTGACAGCACCCCGAGTCGCACGGCATAACGGTCCGCGTGGGTTTCCAACAGCAACACGTCCCAACACAGCGGATTCAGCGGAGCCGGAGTGAGCACGTGATCGATCACCCGATCGCCGGAAAAATGCGCCGCCGCGATGGCATCGACGCGATGCGCCGCAACGCCTCCGGCGATGACGGACAGGGCGGTAATGGCGATCGCAACTGCGGCGCTGGTAAATGCGGCGACCGCCGCTGAAGCTCGTGCACCGATCGACAGCATCACCAAGGCCAACACCGCATACCCGACGCACCACGAGGGCATCGCCCGCTGCAGGAGCATGCATGCCAACAAACCCAGTAACGGCGCGGCCGCCAGAACGACGCGCGCAAGCGTCGTGCGTACCAGGAAATACAACGATAGCGCTGCCGCCCAATACAAGGGCTCGACGATGAATACCGAATCCCCGTAGAACCAGCGATTGTCGAGCGGCCAGAACGGGTGCACGCCATAGCTGTTGAGGAAGTCCATTCCCAGGTGCAGCAGAATTCCGCACAGCGCAGTGCCGGCAATCAACAGCCGATCGTGGCGTGTCAATACCAGCCGCCGCCAGCGCGCCCAGGCCTCCACCGCTCCATACAACAGCGCAGCCAGGACAAAGCAAATCACCACCGTGTGGGTGTACCCACGGTGCTGCAGCATGTAGTCCAGCTTGGCGTGCGTCCCGTGGGAGAAAGGGTGGTAGCTGTAGACCAGGTCGATGTCCGGCAGGTTGCCACCAATGACGGACAGGGCGACGAGCAGCCCGCGGCGCGTCTCCGGGGCGAGACCGGGCTCACGAGCCCTGCTCCCGCGCGCAATGGATTCACCGGCGATGAGGCCGATCAGGCTGTGTGAGAGGTTATCCATTGCTGCAGCGGCACGAGTGTACGCAAAACGCAGCAAAAAAGTACAAGCCAGCGCGGCACACCCGTGGGACCTTAGCGGGAACTTTCAAAACCCGTCACCGTTGAACGAACCGCGCGCCTCGTGCGCGCGCTTTGCATTCGAGGCCACTGGAATGTGTCATCTCCGCCGCCTCGGAATTCTCCTGGCCGCACTGGGGGCAACTTTGCTGCTCGATGGGTGCGACGGGATTCTTGCGCCCGTCGGTCCGGTCGGCAGCGGCGAGCGCACCATCCTCTTGAACGCGCTCGCGATCATGCTCGCCATCGTCATCCCGACGATGCTGGCCACGGTCGCGTTCGCATGGTGGTTCCGCGCGTCGAACGAGCGTGCGCGTTACCTCCCGACCTGGGCGTATTCCGGCCGCCTCGAGCTCATCGTCTGGTCCATTCCGGCCCTGGTGGTCTTCTTCCTGGGAGGCATTGCCTGGATCAGCTCGCACGAGTTGGACCCCGCCAACCCACTCCCCGGCAAGGAGCCGCCGGTCGAGATCGACGTAGTGTCGCTCGATTGGAAGTGGCTCTTCATCTACCCGCGCGAGGGGGTTGCCAGCGTCAATCGCCTGGTCATCCCGACGGGAGTACCGCTGCACCTGCGGATCACCTCCGCGACCGTCATGAACGTGTTTTTCGTGCCGCGGCTCGGCAGCGAGATCTACAGCATGTACGGCATGCAGAGCCAACTCAACCTGCAGGCAGATGCGCCCGGGGAGTACCTGGGCTTGTCCGCGCATTTCAGCGGCGACGGTTTTTCCGACATGAACTTTCAGGTCCAGGCCGTATCCCCGGCGCAATTCGAGGCCTGGGCCATGAGCACCCACGAGGGCGACGGCCCCTCTTTGGACCAGGCCGCGTACCGGCTGTTGCTCCGCCAGACGCAGAACGTGAAACCCTACACCTACCCGACCGTCGCGGCCGGCCTGTTCGACGCCATCCTGATGCAAAAGCTGCCGCCGGGGGACGGGCCTGCGGCCACGCACCACGCCAAGCCGGTAGCGGCCAAAGCGGAGTAACGACGTGTTCGGCAAACTCACCTGGCAAGCGATCCCGTTCGACCAACCCATTCCGCTGCTGTCCGCCGCCGTCGTGGGCCTGGTGCTCCTGGCGGTCCTGGTGTGGATCGTCGCCAAAGGCTACCTGCCCTACCTGTGGCGCGAGTGGATCACGAGTGTCGATCACAAACACATCGGCATCATGTACTGCGTCCTGGCACTGGTCATGCTGGTCCGGGGATTCATCGATGCGCTCATGATGCGCTCCCAACAGGCACTGGCGTTCAACGCTCCGGGCTATCTTCCGCCCGAGCACTACGACCAGATCTTCTCCGCCCACGGCACCATCATGATCTTCTTCGTGGCCATGCCCTTCCTCATCGGCCTGATGAATTTCGTGGTGCCGCTGCAGCTGGGCGTGCGGGACGTCGCCTTTCCAACCCTGAACTCCGTCGGGTTCTGGCTCACCGCCTCCGGCATGCTGCTGGTCAACCTCTCGCTCGTGATCGGTGAGTTCGCGCGCACCGGGTGGCTGCCGTTTCCACCGCTCTCGGAGCTGAAATACTCCCCCGGCGTGGGGGTCGACTACTACCTGTGGTCGCTGCAGATTTCCGGCATCGGCACGCTCATGACGGGAATCAACTTCGTCACCACCATTTTGAAGATGCGCGCGCCCGGTATGAACTACATGCGCATGCCGGTGTTCTGCTGGACCGCGCTCGCCTCCAACCTCCTGATCGTCGCCGCGTTTCCCATCCTGACCGCGACGCTCGCCATGCTGCTGCTCGACCGCTACGTCGGCTTCCATTTCTTCACCAACGAAGCCGGTGGCAATCCCATGCTGTTCATGAATCTCATCTGGGCCTGGGGTCATCCGGAGGTGTACATCCTGGTCCTGCCGGCGTTCGGCATCTATTCGGAGATCGTCCCCACCTTCTCGGGAAAGCCGCTGTTCGGCTACCGCTCCATGGTGACGGCCACGCTCGCCATCTGCCTGATCTCGTTCCTCGTGTGGTTGCATCACTTTTTCACCATGGGACCCGGCGGGGACGTCAACGGCTTCTTCGGCATCATGAGTATGATCATTGCAGTGCCGACCGGCGTGAAGATCTATAACTGGCTGTTCACCATGTACGGCGGCCGCGTGCGGCTGGAAACTCCCATGCTGTGGTCCATCGGGTTCATGATCACCTTCGTACTCGGCGGCCTCACGGGCGTGCTGCTGGCCGTGCCGCCGGCGGACTTCGTGCTCCACAACAGCCTGTTCCTGGTCGCGCATTTCCACAACGTCATCATCGGCGGCGTCCTGTTCGGCGCCTTCGCGGGCTATACCTACTGGTTTCCCAAGGCGTTCGGCTTCCGCCTGGATGAGCGCCTCGGCAAGGCGGCGTTCTGGTGTTGGTTCATCGGGTTCTACGTGGCCTTTGTGCCGCTGTACGTGCTCGGCCTCATGGGAATGACGCGACGTATGCAACACTTCGGACAGCCTGAATGGTATCCGTGGGTGTTGGTTGCGGGGGTGGGTGCTTTGCTCATCCTGTGCGGGATCGCTCTGCAGGCTGCGCAGCTCGTTGTCTCGATCAGAACTCGCCAGCGGCGCCGCGAGCCGACCGGCGACCCCTGGGATGGGCGCAACCTGGAGTGGGCGACTTCGTCCCCGCCACCGCTTTACAACTTCGCGGTGTTGCCCAATGTCGAGCAGGAAGAGCCTTACTGGGGAATGAAGGCCAAGGCACGCGAATCGCTGCGCCTTTCCGCGGAGCCCCACTACGAGCCGATCGAGATGCCGCGTAACAGCGCGACAGGATTTGTCACAGCCGTATTTGCCGTGATCACGGGCTTCTCCCTGATCTGGCATATCACCTGGCTCGTTGTCCTGGGGTTGGTGGGCGCCTACGCGACATTTGTGGTCTTCGCCTGGCGTGACGTCGCTGAGACCGAGATACCCGCGGAGGAAGTGGCGCGGCTCGACCGTGCCAACCGTGCGGCCCGCGCGGCAGCGCTACAGCAGGAGGTGACCGCATGAATGCCGCGGTGCTGGATCATCACGAGGGCGAGGGCCCTCGCCGCGAGCCCTCCACGGCACCGGGACATGGGACCGGCGGACCGGCCGCGAAACGCATCATCGTCGGTTACGGATTCTGGGTCTTCCTCATCTCCGACATCATCATGTTCTCGGCGTTCTTCTGCGCCTACGCCATTCTTGCGCCGGCGATCGCCGACGGGCCGTCGGCGCGGCAGATATTCGATCCAAACAGTGTCGCCGTCGAGACCGCCTGCCTGCTGCTCTCGAGCTTCACCTGCGGAATGGCCAGTATCGCCGCCAGCCAACGCAACCAGAAGTGGACGCAACTCGCGCTGCTCGTGACCGGCCTGCTGGGCTTCACGTTCCTCATGCTCGAGGTGCACGAATTCACTGGCCTGCTCTTACGCGATTACGGGCCGACCCGAAGTGCGTTCTTATCGGCGTTCTTTACCTTGGTCGGCTGTCACGGCTTGCACGTGACGGCCGGCCTGTTATGGCTCGGGACCATGATGGCGCAGTTCTACGCCAAGGGGTTCCGGCGCGATATCCAGCATCGCTACTTCTGTTTCAGTCTCTTCTGGCACGCGCTGGACATCATCTGGGTGGCCATCTTCGGCCTGGTCTACCTGGTGGGGTTGCACCTATGAGCTCCCGGAGCAATCACGACGCTGCCTCCAACATACACGGCGACAGCGCTCCAGGTTACGAGTCGGAAACCCCCGAAGGCGTCCGGGCCGCCGTTCGGGGGTACGTGATTGGACTGGTGCTCGCGAGCGCGCTGACCGCCGCCTCGTTCTGGGCCTCGAGCACGCACCTCATCTATGGCCCGGGCGTGCCCATTGCCCTGGTGGTGTTGGCCGTCGCCCAGATGGGCATCCACCTGGTCTTTTTCCTACACATCACCACCGCCCCGGACAACACCAACAACGTGCTGGCGCTGGCGTTCGGCGTGCTGATCGTATTCGTTCTCATCTTCGGCACCGTGTGGGCCATGGCGCACATGAACGCCAACATGATGCCGATGATGCAAGGGCCCTGAGCTAGAACGAATAACCCGCTGCCACCACGAGCGCCTGCGGCCCGAAACTGATATGGGTGGTGCGGATCACGCCCGCCGTATCGGTTTTCAGATCGCTGCTGACGCGGCTGATCGAGTAGGAAGCGATCACGCTCCAACGGGTGCCCGGTTGGTACTTGATGCCGACAGTCCCGACCGGCCCGACCGATGAGGTCAGCGACAATCGCGTGGGCCCACCCGTGCCGGCCTGGCCGGCCGGGGTGACCTGCCGGTCGTAGAAGCTGGTGTAGTTCACACCGACTCCGACATACGGCCGAAACGGGGAGCTCTCGCTCAAGAACTTGTATTCGAGCAGCGCGGAGGGCGCCAGCCACTTGCTGGTCGCGATGGTCTGGCCGTTGTAGGGCACCGATCCCAGCGTCGCCGGCCCTTTTCCGATGGTCTTGGTCTTCGGCGGTACGCCGAAGGCAATCTCGAGGTCCAGGTAGGAAGTCAGGCGGCGGATGTAGGCGAAGTAAGCGGTCTGGGTATTCTTCAGGTCCACGTTCACGCCTGGCGGTACGTAGGGCCCCTGCAGGTCATCCGCTTTGACGTGATAGAAAATCTCGTAGATACCCGCCCGGAACGTGTTGGCCGGGACCTCGTCGGCACGCGCGGCTGTCCACGGTGTCGCGACGGCCGCTGCCGTGATGAGCGCCACGGGCAGGCTCTTCAAAGTCAGGTTCTTCATGGCTGTCAGTCCCTTTAAAACTGTGCGAAGAAGGAGCGCGCGGCCAATGCGCAGAACGGTGCCACGTTGGTGTGGTACCCCTCTATGACCTGGAGCTGCGCCGCCGCCAGGGGCAGGCTGCCGCCGGCCGCCGACAGGTAGAACTGGAGCAGTTGCGCCTGACTTGCCTGGAAGGCTGTTTGGATGGGTGCGAACGGACCGCCCGGCGTGCCATTCACGTCGAGCACGGTGATGACGTGCGCCTGGACTTCGGGGCTCCAGAAATTCGCCATGGTGCCGGTGTTGATACTGAAGAAGACCGTCGGATCCTGGTCGCCACCGCACAGCAGGGTAGGCTCCATCGGCCCCCAGTTGCCGTTGCGCAAATCATTGGTGTAGAGCGCTTTGCGCAAAGTCTGGGTCGGTGCCGCGGCGGCCAGCGGCGCACCGGCCACGGGCGGGCTCTGAGTGGCGCCGTCCGGGTTGGCGGCCGCATCGAGCGCGTAACTGACGCGGTAGGTGTTGTTGACCAGGTTCGGCTCACCGAAGCCGGCCGCATAGATAGGTGTAGCCGGGTCGCTCGGGTTGTTCGGCACACTCAGCAATGCAGTCAACTGCGCCGACAACTGCGGGTTGTTGGGAATGGTCACCTGCGGCGTGGTGCTGTCGAACAGGGCCGTCTGGGGCAGCTTATTGTTCTGGAACAACGTACCGATCGGCGTCGCGTTCGGCAGCACCGTCTCGATGCCGCTCGCGTAGGTCGACGTGTAAACGTCGGTCGGCGCGGCATAGATGTTGGAATACGCGTGCTGATAACTCGTCGTGATGAGGGGCGCGAAGATAGTGGAGCCCAGGTTGACGTGGCCGAAGAAGATTGCATCGCCGAAAGCTTCGAGAGCGTAGGGCCCCGACATCGGCGCGGCCGCCGTGATCCTGGCACCGGCGGCCTGCAGAGCCTGCATGGTGGCCATCGCCACGTAACCGCCCTCGGAATAACCCGTAACGAACAACTTGCCGCCATCCGTCGTCGAGGCCGCAAACGTCTTGGGCAACGCACTCCGGGCTGCCGCCAGGATGTCGATCATTTCGCCGGACTGCTGGCTGGCGTTCAGGAACGGGTGATACCCGAGCGTGGAGATGTCATAGCCCGCGTAGTTCGGCGCCACGACGATATAACCCTGGGCCGCGAACATGGCCGCAATCAGCGCACCCTCGGTATTCGAAGTATTGGTGATATCGGCCATGTTGGCCGTCTGCAGCGTCTGGGTACCGTGGGCATACAGGACGATCGGGCGCGGTCCCGAGCACGTGCCGGCGGCGCCCGTCGGTACCATCAGGGCACCTGATGACACGGTCGACTCCCCCTTGGCGCCGGCTGTATAAAACTTGAGGTAGTAGAAGTCGACACCACAGGTGGGATTACCCGTCACCTGCAGCAACTGCTGCCCCGCGGTGCTACTGGAGAGTTGCGCCTGGAAGGTCGTCGCATCCAAAGACGCGATGCGCAACGGTGGGTTCTCGACCAAAGTCCCGTGCGTGGTAGTGTTATTGACCGGCGCCGACTCCGTGTTCGTCCCGCCGCATCCCACCACCAGTACGGCGGCAACTATCGCGCCAAAGGCGCTGCGAAACCTTTTCATGCCTTGCCTCCCCCTTTAGACGGCCGGGCCCAAAAAGCGCTGGGCCTGCCCTAGCCCTTTCCTGAAACTTTCAACGCCGCCATTGCGACGACAGCTCGCGGAACGGCATTCTACGCACTTTGCACCAATGTGGTAATAATGACGTAACCGGGCCGTTTTACCGCCGAGTCCCGGACATATTTAATTGCGCGAAAGCGACAATTGTTCCCCGCGAGCGCCGCGCCCACCTGTGTTTTTCTCTAGGGCGTCAACACGGCCGCGCCCTGCAGCTTGCCGGTGCGCAGTCGGGTCAGGGCCTCGTTGGCCTGCGCGAGCGGGAACGTTTCGACGCTCGGACGCAGATCGGTTTCCTCGGCCACCTGCATGAAGGCCTTCCCATCCGCGCGTGTCAGGTTCGCAACCGACGACACGGAGCGCTCTTCCCATAACAGGTCGTAGCGAAAGGCCGGGATGTCGCTCATGTGGATGCCGGCGCAGATCACGCGACCGGCCTTACGAGTTGCGGCCAATGCGGCCGGTACGAGAGAGCCCACGGGCGCGAAGAGAATTGCAGCATCGAGAGGCACGGGAGGTAACTCGTCCGATCCACCGGCCCAGCTCGCCCCGAGCTCCATTGCAAAGCGCTGCGCGTCGGCATCGCCCGGTCGCACGAATGCGTAGACACGCTGTCCTTCCGCCTGGGCCACCTGCGCCAGCAAGTGGGCCGCGGCTCCAAATCCATACAGCCCGAGATTCAGAGCATCGCCGGCGGCTCGATAGGCACGGTAGCCGATCAATCCGGCGCAAAGCAAGGGAGCCGCCTGGGCGTCCTCGTAACGATCCGGAATGTGCAAACAGTAACGTGCGTCGGCCACCACGCTCTCGGCATAACCGCCATCGAGCGTACACCCGGTAAATGCCGCCTTGTCACAGAGGTTTTCCAACCCCTGTTTGCAGTATTCGCACACGCCGCAGGTCCAACCCAACCAGGGCACGCCGACACGGTCACCTACTCGAAACTCCGTGACGCGCGACCCTACTTCCACCACGCGTCCGACGATCTCGTGCCCGGGCGTGACGGGATACACCGCCTGGGCTAACTCACCGTCCACCAGGTGCAGGTCTGTACGACACACACCGCACGCCAACATCTGCAGGCGCAGCTGGTGCTCGTTGAGAGCCGTGGGTTTCACGCTCTCGAGACTCAGTGTTCCGCCCGCCTTTTGCAGCCGCATCGCGCGTCCTGAGCTCATGGTGCCTCCCGTTAGTTTGCCACTAACACTGCGCTCGAATGGGGCTCGAGCGTATAGGGTTGCGAAGAATGGACGAACGATTCGGCCGGGTTCGGCGGCTGCTCGTGTGATGTATCGACAGCCAGGCGCCAGCGCCCTTGATCCGGCGCGACCGGCGTATGGAACACCGCGGTCGTATCGCTCGCGTTGAACATCAGAAACAAGGCTTCCGGAGTGCCATCGTGGATCAGGCAGGCAACGGCCTTGGCCTGCGGATTGTTCCAATCTGGTGCCCGGTCGGACGTGCCAAACCAGGTGATGTCATCGCTCGTGTAGAACTGCTCGCGCGCCAGGATCGGATGTGCCTGGCGCAACGCGATCATGTGTTTGACGAACTCGAACAGGCCACGATGGCGCTCGAGCAGCGTCCAGTCGTACCAGCTCGTCTCGTTGTCCTGGCAGTAGGCGTTGTTGTTGCCGTTCTGGGTGCGACGGAACTCGTCGCCCCCGAGCAGCATCGGTACGCCACGCGAGACGAGCAGCGTCAGCAGGAAATTGCGGATCTGCCGCCGGCGCAGGGTCTCGATCCGCGCATCCTGGGTCGGGCCTTCGACACCGTAGTTGGCACTGAAGTTGTCGTTGCCACCGTCGCGGTTGTCCTCGCCGTTCGCCAGGTTGTGTTTTTCCGCGTAACTGACGAGATCGTTGAGTGTGAAGCCGTCGTGGCAGGTGACGAAGTTGATGCTGCTCTCCGGCCCCTTGCCGGATTTCGCGTAGATGTCCTCGCTGCCGCAGAGCCGGCTGGCGAACGTGCCCAGCATGCCCGGGTCGCCGCGCCAGAAGCGCCGCACGTCGTCGCGATAACGACCATTCCACTCCGCCCAGCGGCGCTCGGAAAAACTCCCCACCTGGTAGGCACCTGCGGCGTCCCAGGCTTCGGCGATCAGCTTCGTCGTACTCAGGATCGGGTCTTCGGCAATAGCCTCCAGCAACGGTGGGTTGGTCAGAAGATGGCCGGCCCGGTCGCGGCCGAGAATGGAGGCGAGGTCGAAGCGGAAACCGTCGACGTGCATCTCCATGACCCAGTAGCGCAGGCAGCCCATGATGTAGTCGCGCACTATGGGGTGGTTCGCGTTGATCGAGTTGCCGGTGCCCGCGAAATTCTGATAGCGGCGCTTGTCCTTCTCCAGGGTGTAGAAGACCGAGTTCTCGATGCCTCGCCAGCTCAATGTCGGACCGGTCTCGTCGGTCTCCGCGGTGTGATTGAGCACAACGTCGATGATGACTTCGATGCCGGCGGCGTGCAGCAGCCGGACCATTTCCTTGAACTCGAGCGTCTGCTGGCCCGACGCACCGGCACTGCAGTAGGAGCCGTTCACCGCTGTGAACGAGACCGGGTTGTAACCCCAGTAGTTGCGCAGCCGCTCCCCGGTTTGCGGATTGCGCGTCTTCATCTCGTGGGTGTTGAATTCCTGCACCGGCAGCAGCTCGACGGCGGTCACGCCGAGATCCTTGAGGTAGGGAATCTTCTCCACCAGGCCGCGGTAGGTGCCCGGGTCGGGAACGCCGGAGCTCGGATGAATGGTGAGCCCGCGCACATGGGTCTCGTAGATCACCGTTTTCGACCAGGGATGACGCGGCGGCCGGTCATCCTTCCAGTCGAACAGCATCCGGGTAAAAACGCACTTGGGCATCGAAGCGGCATTGTCGACGTAGGAGCGCCTGGAATCGCCGAGCGCCGGGTCATAGCCGCGCGCCGCGTCGAAGTCCCACCGCGGGATGTGGGTAATCGCCGTCGCACGCGGATCCAACAGGAGGCGGTTGAAGTTGTAACGATGGCCCGCGGCCGGCTCGTATGGACCATCGACGCGGTAAGCGTACAACTGCCCGGGGACGATCCCTTGGACCCAGACGTGCCAGACATCGCCGGTGCGGTTGCGCACGGGGTCCAGGTCAATGGCTCTCGCCGGGGTCGCGTCGTAGCTGTTCGTGAACAGCTCGAGCCGGACCCGTCGGGCGAAGCGGCTGAACAAGGTGAAGTTGACGCCGTCCAGGACCGCTCTCGTGCCCAATGGGAGCGGGAAGCCCCTCCTGATTTCGGCGGTCTCGCGAACTTCGGCCAGGTATTCCCGGAGTGAGCGCTCGGGGTGCGGGCGGTCGGTGTCGTTCATGGGGTGAGGGTACACCATCCTTTTTGCGGCAACCGCGACGGGGTGCCATTTGCGACCCCGGCGACCCAACCCTCACCGCACGGCCCGCCTCGCCATTTGCGACCCCGGCGTCCCAACCCTCACCGCGCGGCCCGCCTCGCCATTTGCGACCCCGGCGTCCCAACCCTCACCGCGCGGCCCGCCTCGCCATTTGCGACCCCGGCGTCCCTTTGTTATATTTCTGCAATCGTTTTCAGCCGGCTATTGCAGCACTTCAGGTCGTGCCCGACAAAAAATGGCTGGCCCATACGTCTTCAGGGCTCACGTGCGCGCTCGGTGTCGCGATGCTTCTGGCTTGCAGCGGCGCCCGATGCAACACCGCGACCAACACCCCCAGCCGCCAGCCCCACCTCGGTACGCGCACTATTCCGCTCATCCACGCGGCGGGCTTGCAGTTCCGCGACCTGAACCGCAATGGGCGCCTGGAGCCTTACGAGGACTGGCGTCTCTCGAGCGCGGCCCGGGCCGCCGACCTCCTCTCCCGCATGACCCTGGAGGAAAAGGCCGGTGCCATGATGCACGGTACCGCCCCGAGCTCCGGCGCCCGACTCAGGCCGCCCAATGAGCACTACGACCTCGCACAGGTTGAAACGCTCATCCTCGCGTCCCGGATCACCGCTTTCATTACCCGGCTGAGCCTCCCGGCCGCGGAGCTCGCCGAGCAGAACAACGAGTTGCAGGCGCTTGCGGAGCACGGCCGGCTGGGTATCCCGTTGCTCATCAGTACCGACCCGCGCAGCCACTTCGACCGGACGGTCGGTGCGAGCGTAAATCCCAGCGGGTTCGCGCAGTGGCCGGGGCCGTTAGGCCTGGCCAGTATTGGGGACACCGCGCTCGTCCAACGCTTCGCCGACAGTGCGCGCCAGGAATATCGATCTGTCGGTATCCACATGGCGCTGTCGCCGCAGGCAGATCTCGCCACCGAACCGCGCTGGCCACGCATCAATGGCACTTTCGGCGAGGATCCCGAGCTCGTCGGCCGATTGGTAGCGGCGTATGTCACCGGCTTTCAACACGGCACGGCCGGCGTTGCAACGGATGGTGTCGCGACTGTCGTGAAGCACTGGGTTGGCTACGGCGCTGCCGCGAATGGCTTCGACGGCCACAACTACTACGGCCGCTTCGCGAAATTTCCGGGCTCGCAGTTCGATGCACACGTCCGTCCGTTCACGGCTGCCTTCCAGGTCAATGTTGCGGGCGTCATGCCCACCTATGACATCCTGTTGGGCGTCAGCCTCGACGGGCAGCCGCTCGAGTCCGTCGGTGCCAACTTCAACCGGCAGCTCCTGACGGGCCTCCTGCGTGAGCAGCACGGCTTCACCGGGCTCATTCTGTCCGACTGGGCCGTGACGCGGGACTGCGATCCGAGTTGTATGACAGGTACACCGGCGCAGACGCATACCGACATCGCGATGCCCTGGGGTGTCGAGAAACTATCCCGAGTGGAGCGGTATGCGCAGGCCGTCAGCGCCGGCATCGATCAGTTCGGAGGCGTGACGGAGACTGATGTCCTGCTGGCGGCGGTGAAGTCGGGATTGGTGAGTGAGTCGCGACTGGATGCCTCCGTGCTGCGGATTCTGGAATTGAAGCTCAGGCTCGGGTTGTTCGAGAACCCCTTCGTGGATGAGCAGAAAGCCGCCGCCACGGTTGGCGCTCCGGCCTTTCGCGGCGCGGCGCTGGATGCACAGCGGCGCTCCCTGGTGCTGTTGGAGAACCGTAACGCCCTGCTGCCGCTGAAAAAAGCGCTTCGCAAAGTGTTCGCGCCCGGCATGAGTGCCGCGGCTCTGGCTGCTCACGGGCTGACTGCAGTGAGTCAGCCGGCCGCCGCGCAGGTTGCCCTATTGCGCATTCACTCGCCGCACGAGAATCTGCACCCGGGGTTTTTCTTCGGCAGCAAACAACAGGAAGGCTCGCTCGATTTCAAGGAGGATAGCCCGGAGCTCGCGCTCGTGTTGCAGGCGAGCCAGTCCGTGCCGACGGTGGTCGTCATAACACTGGATCGTCCCGCCATCCTGACGCAGGTCAAAGCAAAAGCGACCGCTCTGATCGGGGAGTTTGGTGCCAGCGACGGCGCAGTTCTCGATGTTCTAACGGGAAAGGCCCGGCCGGAAGGCCGGCTGCCGTTCGAATTACCTGCTTCGATGGCGGCCGTCGAGGCTCAGCAACCCGACGTGCCCCACGACAGCGCGAACCCGCTCTACCCTATTTTCTTTGGGTTGAGTTACCCCTGACTCGCCGGCGGCCCGCGATCTGCGCAGCGGCGATCGCCCCGTGCGTCACCGACTGCCGGTCGGTGGCCTTAGAATATCGACGGGTTGCCGCCCTGCGCGAGGAAGGCCCTGACAGCTTCCAACTTCGGCTCCGGCAGCAGCGGCTGCGCGCCCGCCTCGACATCGAGCTTCATGATCCGCGGGTTGTTTGCCTCGAATCGGGGCCACGACGCCAGCCCCTGTCCGTTGGGGTCACCGGTTTTGACGAAGTTGACCCAGTATGCGGAAACTCGATGCGCCAGGCTGCGATCCGCAGCGGTGAAATGACGCTCAGGCGCCTTGTCCAAAGTCCGGAAGGCGTAGGGAATCTCACACGAGTGGAACGCCGCGTAGCGCGCTGAGTCCGGACCAGGCTCTACGTGGGTAAACAGGTAGACATAGACAGGCTGCTGGCTCCGTGCGAGGCGCTCACTTCCCCAGGCGTAAATGCCAGCCAACCCTTTATCCCGCAGAAGCTGGTGAGACATGTCGACACGCTCGCCATCCGTGGCCGCCGGATAGAAGTGCTGGAAACGCTCAGCCATCGGACCGTAGGTTTTATGTACCAGGTCTGTGAACCCCGCCCGGTCGGTGATCCCGTACGTTCCCGGAGCGAGTCCACTGGCCTCATCGGCAACCATCCCGATCATGACGGGCGTGTCGTTGAACTTACCGGTCTTCGCAATTTGCGTGGGCGCATCCGGCAATAAAGCTCCGTCGATGATGGGCTCGAAACGCGGCCCGCCCGGCTGCGACGGCCCCAGCATTTCCGCGGCGGACAACGCTCGCAGGGCGGCCAGTGATGCAGCATGCCTGGAGCGTTGGAATTGCTCTCCCGACCGCTCAGCCTCCGCCAGGCTATGCGGTACCGCGATGTTGGGAAGACCACTTTCGATGATCGCTCGTTTGAACAGCCCTGCGGCCAGCGGCGCGGCAAGCAGGTCGTGAATCGCCATTGCGCCGGCGGACTGTCCATCGATGGTGACCTGGTCCGGGTCGCCGCCCAACGCCGCGATATTGGCACGGACCCACTTCAATGCCGCAATCATGTCCTGGAGCCCGAAGTTACCCGGCGGCGCATCTTTGCCGGCCTCGCGTGTCAACTCGGGGTGGGCTAGGAACCCAAACACACCAAGGCGGTAGTTGAGCGTCACCACAACAATGCCGTCGGAAGCCAGTGCGGCCCCGTCGTAAACCGCCACCGAGCCCGACCCTTGCGTGAAACCACCGCCGTGGATCCACACCAACACCGGGAGGTGTGCCTTGGCGTCAGCCTTCGGGGTCCAGACATTGAGGTAAAGACAGTCCTCGCTAACCTCACCCTGCACGACATACTCATGCTTCCAGGGCCCAAAGCCATCCGGCATTTTCGCCTGGTAGCAACTCGCGGCAAAGTGCGTCGCAGCGCGCGTCCCTTGCCACGCTTTCGCAGGCCGCGGCGCACGCCAGCGGTCAGGTCCCACCGGCGGCGCCGCGAACGGGATTCCGAGGAATGCGGTGACACCGCCCTGCTCCACGCCGGCAACTTCGCCCGCAGCTAACTGCGCGACCGTAGGCGCCTGCGCCCCGTACGCAACGTCGACTGCGAGAAACAGCAGGAAAAAGACACGTGCAAACAGCTTCATCTAAAGCCCCCTTCTGTCCTTCGATCTCGGCCGCGTCGCCCGCGGCGATCCTTACTCCCCCGCGGGCGGTCCTTTGATGGAGCGCGGGGCATCAGGCGCAGCAGCGCCCGAAATCTGACCTCGCGGGCCGTAGTGCGGCGTCGGCTTTCCGCTCTCGTAGGCGCCCAAGTCGGGCGCTTTGCCGCTGAAGCCATCGGTGATTGTCGGCAGCTCGACCCCCGCGTCCACCGCGGCAGAGCCGGGCTTCAGCCGGAAGTCGAAATCCTCCGGGTTATAAAGCCGCTGCGGATCGGCCTTATCCGCAATGGCGACCTTCGCAAACGAGTCGAAATCGACCGCGACACTGTGCCTGTCCTGCCCCGTCGCCGCCGCATAGTCCGCCAGCGTCTTGAACTTCCGTACCTCCAACGGCTTGACGAACTCGGCCGTCACACGCCGCTGCGGTGAGTCCCATTCAAACGCTGCTTCCGCTCCGGGATTCAGCCGGAAACCGTTGTAGTCCGAGCTCGAATAGTTCGTCGTCGTCCGCAGTGCAAACACCTCCGGCGACCATCCATCCGACAAGAGCAGATTGTTCCGGAAGTGCACGTTGGCAGCGGGCCCGAAATAACGCACCTGTCCCACGAGCGTGTTCTGGTAGAACAGCACACCCGCCGGCGTATCCACGAGCTTCATATACCCGCCCGTCGTCAATCCATAGGCGACGTTCTGGTAGAAATACAAAGGACCGCCGAACGTCGGCTGCGCGCTGAGCGCCCCGCCGGTGGAGTTGAAACAGCGGTTGCGAAACACCCTGATGTTGTGCGCGCCGCCGTCGGCCTCGATGCAGTTGTCGTCGGTGTTGTATATATCGTTGTTATAGATATCGATCGCCACCGGCACCCGGTCGCGCAACTCAGCGGGCGTGCCATCCGGATCACCGTAGGTGTCGATATCGATCCCGTCATGCCAGTTCGCGACATAATTGTGCGCGACCACGTGTCCCTGCCCATACACCTTGACGGCGTACTCCGAGCGGATGAGAGCCGGGAACCCCGGAAACCTGCCCCAGACTTCCGGCGTAAACCAACTCTGCATCTTGTTCGGATCATGCCGCCCGATGAGCACGTTATCCGCGATGTAGAAGTCCTTCGACCCGGACCAGCCCGCCTCGACCACCCGACCGATGTCGTACACGCGACTGTGCTTCAAGGTAAACCCGCTGGAGCCGGCGATATACTTGATCCCGAGCTTGAAAGCCACCTGCGTGTTGCGGACCGTAATGCCTTCGAAGTAGTTGTAGTTGCCGCCCATCAGGTTGAAGAGATTGTCGCAGCCATCCCCATCGAAGATGGCCTCGCCGTCTCCCGCTCCCTTGATCACGATGGGCTCATCCGGCGTACCGTTCTGCGTGAGGTAGTAGGTCCCATCGAACGGCGTGCCGTAGGCAGCGAGCGTCTTGTCAAAGCCGCTGTAGACGAAACGGTTGTCCTTATAAACACCCGCGTGCACGAGAATCGTATCGCCCGGGCGGACGCGAGGCGGCATTTCGCGTGAGTGATCGGATTGGTCTGAGCCGAGGTAGTATGCAGCGAGCAGTCCCGTGAACGCGGGCTGCTGTCTGGGTCCCTTGTAGTCGAACGGGTAGACGTGATACACGGCGCCGCCGGGTGCCGGCATCGGCTCCTTGCGGGTGCGCACGTGGACCAACTGCTCCTTCTTGCCCTTGACGCCGTCCGGATCGCTCAACACGAGACGGCAGTCGTACTCGGTATCGGGCTCCAGATTGAGAATGCTGCCCGCGAACATGTTGGGGGCGATGTAGCGGTTGAAGTGCTCACCACTCCCGTCCCGGGGCACGATACCGGTCACGGACTCCCGCTGCAGACGCAACAGCGACAGTGCTTTATGCCACTGTTGCTCCCCTTTCTTCCGATACGTTATCTCGACGGTGGCGTTGCGATTGTCATCCCCGTTGATGCGCCACTCGAAGCCCAGCGACTGCAGGGTCGGCGGCTCAACCCAGAAATCTCCGGAAGCCGTGCCGGCTTGTGCCCAACCGGGCGCCACCCGCAGGAGCGCGAGCGCAAGAACCTGAGCCAGGGCGAGCGGGAGTCCGCGACTAAGGCAGGGCATGCAGTGTCGTATTGAAGAGATTTTCATTCTGGAACCCGGTCATGTCACCGGCCTTCTTGCCCTTGACCGGCAGCAGTCGGGCCGACAGCGGCTTGTTCCACTTCCACGCCAGCGCTGCGACGTCACCGAGCATGTGAGCAATCTGCGTCTCGGAAACGTCTCCCGGCAGCGGGATGGTGTCCAGGCCCGTCCCGCAAACCGACGAGTAGGCCAACAGCGCATCCGTGTTGTACGAGCCTTCAGCCCAGCGCTTGGCCAGCAGCTTGTCCTCCATCACCGGTACCATGAGTCCCGCATAACCAATCTGCTTCACGGGAACCGCCTTGACGGCAGTCGTTATGATGAGTGCCGCCGTCATCGTGCCGCTCGAGCCGAACTTCGCACCCGTATAGGCCTCCATGGCGGCGCCGATGGAGTTATCACCCATCGGCGCGGGCGTCGGGTCCACACCCATGAAGGTCCATCCGGTGGCGGCTGCGACTTGCTCACCAATGGCTTCCGCCACCTTGGAATGGATCGTCAACTGCCTGGTCAATTCGCCAACCGACGCAGAGAAGTCTCCGTGTGTTCGCGCGAAGACCTCCTGCACAATGTTGGCGCCTTCAAAGCCGATCGAAAATTGCTTACCCGCACCCGTGTGATAGGTGCCCGGATAAAAGGGCCCGTACGGCTTCAACATCGCCGTCGCCGTGAAGTTGAAATTGCCTTGGCTGCGCGGGCTGTGATCCGCCACGTAATGAACCAGGGCCGCGGTTTCCTTGATCACCTTCCAGTGAATCCCATCCTCGCCGGCCATGATGGCGCTCGCGTCGATGTGTGGCAGCGTCGAGAGTACCTGGGCCAACAGGTGCATCGTCCGCGGATCGTCCGAATCGCGCATCATCCCGGGGCCAACATTGGGAACGAAGCGTTCCTTGGCCGCAAGGTCATCGAAGCCTTGGAGGAATTTCAGCGCCTCGGCGTCCGCCAGGCCCCCGACCAGCTCGGCCAGCGGTTGAGTCACGATGCGGACGGTCTCGACCTGGTAGCCCTGGTTTTCAAACTGGCTCTTCGCGTTCCTCAGCACTGCCAGCGTGTCATTGACCTGCTGGGCATACGTGGCGCGCTCGAGTCGCACAAACCCGGTAATGGCGCGGACTTTCGGCTTCGAGCCCGCTACCGCGGCATTCGCACCACCAGGCCCGGTCGCCTGGGCCGAAGCACTCATCCCGTCGATGGCGAGCAAGCTCGCGAGGAGAAGGACCCAAAGAGCTCTCATGTCTGGCGCCTCCCGCGGATTTCGTATGGTTATTGAGACCTCATCATGCCTGAAACACGGTCGCCCCACCCACCACGGTGCGGACGATTTTGACGTCCTTGATCTTGGAGGGATCCACAGTGTGGAGGTCGTCCGCCAGAATGACGAAGTCGGCAAGCTTTCCGGGTGTGATGGAGCCCTTGAGCGACTCCTCCCGAGTCGCATGAGCGCCGTTGATCGTGTTCACCCGCAGAGCCTCATCCACGGTAATGCGCTGGTTCGCTCCCCAGACCTCTTTATTCCAACCGGTGCGCGTGACCATGCCCTGAATCCCCATGAGCGGCGAGAACGGTCCCGGGTTGAAGTCCGAGCCGCCAGCGACGGGCACTCCGGCGTCGAGCAGCGTGCGATAGGCCATGCAATGCTTCATGAGCTCCGGGCCATAAAAATGAAATTTGTCCGGGTTGTAATAGGCGTACGAAGTGAACAGCGCCGGTACGACTCCAAGTGTCTTGATGCGCCGGATGAGATCATCGTTCACCAGCGTGCAATGCGTGATCCGCGGACGTGCATCAGGCTGCGGCACCAGGTGCAATGCGCGCTCGTAGGCCGTGAGGACGTGATCGATCGCCACGTCGCCGTTGGCGTGGCAATTGAGTTGAATACCCGCCCGATGCACCCGCTCGGTCCAGGCATTGAGGTCCTCCTGTGACTCGGTGACGTTGCCTTTGTAGGGCGGCGTGATGCCGGGATAAGGAACGCTGAGCGCCATCGTGCGCTCGGAGAATGAGCCGTCCGCGGTGTGCTCGAACGTGGCTCCCAGCCTGATCCATTCGTCACCCAGACCGGTGGGCATGCCCCCGGTGATCATGGCTTCGAGCTCCGGGCCGTTCGCTTCGTAACTCACCCGATGCAAGAGCTCGCCGCGCTCCCGGACCTGCTCCAGGGCGCGCAGATTGCCGCCCTCGTGACAAACTCCCGTGAGACCGTAGCGCACGAACTGCTTGGAAATGAAGGCCAGTCCTTTGCGGTCGCGCTCCATCGATTCAGCGGTGGAGTATTTCGCACGCGTACCGATATGCGCGAAGGCCGCGTTTGCACGATCGGTCACCCGACCGTTGAGCTGCCCGTCCGGTCCTCGATCGTAAGTGCCGCCAGACACATTCGGCGTATCCCTGGTGATGCCCGCCATCTGGAAGGCCTTACTGTTGTAGAACGTGGTGTGCCCCCCACGATGGTGAACCGCGACCGGGTGTTCCGTGGACACCTTATCCAGGTCATGGATATTCAGCGGGCGCTCGCCCTTGACCTTGGTGTCGTCAAAGAAATATCCGTCGATCCAACTCCCCGGCCGCGTCTTCTGCGCTCGCTCCCGCAGCTTCTCGACGATGCTGTCAATCGTTACGAACTCGACCTCGTACGGATTTCCAACCAACACGTCATAAAGCAACGTGGTACCCGGCGCGTGGTTGTGACAGTCAATGAACCCCGGCACAACCATCATTCCCTGCGCATCGATAGTCTGCGTGCCCTGGCCTGCCAGCGCTTTGATCTCCGCGCTAGTCCCCACTGCCATAAATCGACCACCCTTCACAGCAAATGCCTCGGCCTTCGGCACCTGCGGATCAACCGTGTAAACCTTGCCGTTCAACACCACGAGGTCCGCATCCCTGACCCCCACGGTCGCTACAGCCGTACGTCCCCATCCTCCACCAAGCGCCGCCGCAACCCCCGCTCCAGCGAGCCTCACAACCTGCCTACGGTTGTACATCAAAACTTCTCCGACCAGGGACGCACGTCGAGCTCATGAGTCCAGGCGCTGCGATGTTGACGGTGGAGCACCAGGTACATTTCCGCGATCTTGTCGGGATGCAACATGCCGTCCTCACCGAAGCGCTCCTTGATGCCGGGAATGTTGGTCAATGCACGATCACCCTCAATCACGCCGTCGATGACGACATGGGCGATGTGAATACCTTGGGGGCCGAATTCGCGAGCGAGGCTCTGCGCGACCATGCGTAAGGCGGCTTTGGCCGCGGCGAATGGAGAAAAGTTGGCGCTTCCACGCAAGCTGCCGGTAGCGCCGGTAAAAATAATCGTACCTGTTTTACGGGCCAGCATCTTCGGTAGCACCGCCTGCCCCAGCAGAAAGCCCGCAAATGCGTGCGCACGCCAATGCTCCTCGAACGCTTCGGGCGCGACCTTCAGAAACGGCGCGGGGCTGTTGCCGCCGGCGTTTTGCACTGCCACTTGCAGAGGAGCCACACTCTCCGCAGCCGCGACGAAACGCGCAACATCCGCGGCCTTGGTGACGTCGCCGACTTCGACTCGCGGCGCCGGCCCAACGGCCGCAATTGATTCCGCCGCCTGGCGCAGCTTGCCCTCGCTGCGCCCCGCAATGACGACCGGATGGCCGGCAGCGGCAAAGACGCGGGCCGTCGCCGCACCCAGCCCTTGTGAGGCACCAACACCCAGAATCAAGACACTGCCTGGTCTGACATCAGACATGACATTCTCCCCTCAAAAACATGGTGCGACCGATCGAGGCGCTCGAGCCATCACCGCGCAGTTGGCCACCGAGAACGCGTGGCGGCGCGCCCCGCCGCCAGACCAGCAGCCGGGCCAAAATGGTCGCCGCGGGGGATAGTGTCAAGGGCGACGCAAAGCCGGTTGTAAGATGCGCGCGACGAATAAAGGGGGACACGATGGGCCAAAGCACGTTCTCGTGCCAGTGCGCCACCTGGCACTCGCGCGCCTTCGGGCACTCAAACGACGTTCGGCGCCCACGTGGCACGATGCGCACCGCGCCACCGCGCGCGGCACGCTCGACTCCACTAGCAATCGCATCACTAGCCGCGCTTGCCTTCACCGCCACCACGCCCCCAGCGCGCTCGGAACTCCGCAACGCGCCCGCCGCCTCCGCAGAGACACCAGCCCCAGCGCCCGCCCGCATAGCCCTGGTCGGCCGTATGATCGCCGACCTGGACAAATCCCTCCCGTTCTACGAAGCCCTGGGCTTCAAACGCGACGAGAGCGTCGACACCTCCTGGCACCAGGACGACGCGCTGAACCGACTCCTGGGGATAAAGAACGCGACCTCCCGCACAGCGCGGCTGACCGTCAGCAGCAATATTTCCGGCAAGCCTTTCACGCTGTACCTCCACGAACTGCGCGGCATCAGGCGCAAATCCGTCGCGGGCTATCCGCCGTGGGAACCCGGCGCGAGCCATTTCGGCCTGGTAGTCCCTGATGCGCCCCAGCTCTGGTCGCAACTCGAAACCCGCGGCTGGCTGCATGCCCGCTCGTGGGGCGGAAAGCTCATCCCGTTTCCCGGCGAGACCCGGGGAGGTCTCGCCTACATGACCGACCCCGACGGCCTCGATATCGAGATCATCAACCAACGCCCCGGGGCGCCCGCCGCCAACGGCCGCCCGGCCAGGCCGGCGCTCCATCCGGGCCTGAGCCACGCCGGCCTGGTCATTCTCGACTCGGACAAGGAGCGCGCCTTCTACGGCGACGTGCTCGGCGGACAGCTCGTCGAAGCCCAGTCACCGTGGATGAAGGGAGACTTCACGGACTCCGCGGTCGGCGGACACGGCAACATCCTGCGCTTTTTCAACGAGTCCTTCCCCGAAGCGGCCCAGCCGAGCTCGCTGCTGCACTTCGAGCTCGTCGAGTTCCAGAACCGCAAGAAGCCCGTCGCGTCCTATCGCATCTGCGACATCACCGTCGGCTACGTCGGCTTCGAGGTGAGCAATCTCGACACGCTGTTGGCAAAAGCAAAAACCGCCGGCGCCCGAGTGGTCTCGAGCGGCGGCGGCGGCGTGCAGCTGAAAACCGGTGAACGTGCGGTGTTGATCCGCGATCCGGACGTCGGCGGCTTCGTCGAATTGATCGAGTCGCCGCCGACATCCCGCTGACTACTGCTGACTACTGCTGGAACCCGACACAGACGGCCTTGGTCTCCAGATAGTTGTTGAGAGCATCATGCCCCATCTCGCGACCCCAGCCCGATTGCTTGTACCCGCCGAACGGTAGCGCGGCGTCGAAGATGTTGTAGCAATTGACCCAGACGGTGCCCGCCTTCAACCGGTTGGCAATGCGGTGCGCCTTGCCGATGTCACGCGTATAGACGCCGGCCGCCAGGCCGTACGTCGTATCGTTCGCGCGCCGGATGAGATCCTCCTCCGCATCCTTGAACGGTGCCGCGGTAACGACGGGCCCGAAAATCTCCTCGCGCACGACCTTCATGTCGTTCGATGTATCGGTCAACACCGTCGGCTGTACGAAATAACCGGAGCCGGCAACCTGCGCACCGCCGCAAGTCGCCCGCGCGCCTTCAGCGGCCCCTGCGCGCAGGTACCCGGTGACACGCTCGAGCTGGGTCTGCGACACGAGCGGCCCCATCTGCGTGCGGATGTCGAGCCCCGGACCGACCTTGATGCTCTTCGCGAACTGGGTAACACCGTCCAACACCTTGTCGAAGTGCTTCTGGTGCACGAACAGGCGCGAGCCGGCACAGCAACACTGGCCCTGGTTGAAGAAGATCGCGTTCGCAGCTCCTGGAATGGCGCTCTCGAGGTCGGCGTCCTCGAGAATGATGTTAGGGGATTTGCCACCCAGCTCGAGCGTCACCTTCTTCAGATCGTTGGCGGCCGCTTTCACGATGAGCTTGCCCACCTCGGTCGAGCCGGTAAAAGCGACTTTGTCGACCAGCGGGTGCGCGGCCAGCGGCGCGCCGCAGGTCTCTCCGAAACCCGTGAGCACATTCAACACGCCATCGGGGATGCCGGCTTCCTGACACAACTCCGCGAGCCGCAAGCCTGACAACGGCGTCTCCTCGGCCACCTTCAACACGATGGTGCACCCGCTGGCGAGCGCCGGCCCGAGCTTCCAGGCCGCCATCAACAGGGGGAAGTTCCAGGGAATGATCTGCCCGACGACACCGATCGGCTCACGCCGCGTGTACGCATGGTATTCGGTGCCGGGGGTGTAGGGCACGGACAGCGAGATCGTGTTGCCTTCGATCTTGGTCGCCCAGCCGGCCATGTAATGAAACAGGTCCGCGGCCAGGGGAACATCCGCGGCCCGCGCGACCACGATGGGCTTGCCGTTATCCAACGACTCGAGTTGCGCCAGCTCCTCGAGGTTCTCCTGGATCAGGTCGCCGATCTTCCAGATGATCCGACCCCGCTCCGAGGGTGACATCCGGGGCCACGGCCCGGTGTCGAACGCCTTACGCGCCGCCGCTACGGCGGCGTCGACGTCCGCCTTCCCGCAGGCTGCGGCCATGGCGATGCGCTGCCCGGTCGCGGGGTTGAATACATCGAAAGTCTCGCCGCTCTTGGCGGGAACCCAGCGCCCGTCGATCAAGACCTTGCGGGGCTGGGCGATGAATTGCTGCACCCGCGCGTTCAGTGAGACGACATCGGAATTCATTTGAGCGTTCATTGCAGGCTCCATACGAGAAAAGGGGTCAGGGTGCGACCGTGTCGCTCCTCCGGGGGCCCTTTAGAGCAAGGACCGGACCAGCGGGAGAGTGACGCCCGTCCCGAGCACGTGCGGAACCTGGGGCGCCAGGGAAATCAGCACGCTAGAGCGCGTCGGGCAGCGCAACCGGGAGCCCGACAAGGGGTCGCTGCGGCGCGATGCATCTTCGGCGCCACGACAACTGTTCGGCCACGGAGCAGTTGTTCCGGTAACGCCAGTGCTCAGGCCAGCCCTCCAATTGCCAGTCACCCCCACATGCGTAAAGATGGGGCGCGCGCAACGAGGGGGACTGATGGCCGATCCGACAGTCGTACGGCACGCGGACCGTGTGCTACGCGTGGCTCACGGAATGAAAGCCGACAGCCCGGTGGTCCTGAGCGAGTCGATCGGGGACTCGTGGAAACGCTGCGTTCGCGACTTTTCACTCGACCCGGTCAGGGTCTATTCGCCGGCGGTCATCAGCACCGGCGACCTGCGCGGGCGGCAAGTCCAGCACGAGCAACTGATCCAGATCGCCAGCGCCGAGATGGACTCGCTCTACGAGCAGATCCGGGGCTCGGGCTATGCCCTGCTGTTGACGGATGCCAGCGGCGTGATCCTGTGCGAAAAGATCGACGCCACCTTGAAAAGCCTGTTCCGCTCCGCCGGCCTCCTCATCGGTGCGGATTGGAGCGAGTTGCACGAAGGCACCAACGGTATCGGCACCTGCATCACCGTCGACCGGCCGGTGACGGTCCATCGGACGGAGCATTTCAGGGCGAGCCACATCGGCCTGTCATGCTCGGGCGCGCCGATACACGACCCATCGGGCGGCCTCCTCGCCGTACTCGATGCGTCCACGGTAGATGCCCGAGGAACCAGCGCGGGCCAGGCACATACGATGGCGCTGGTCAACATGTCGGCACAGCTCATCGAAAAGTGTGTCTTCCTCCAGCACCATCACAACACCTGTATCGTACGGTTTCATGCGCGTCCCGAGCTCGTCAACCTGCTGCACGACGGCTCACTGGCACTCGACAACAATGGCAATGTCATCGCCGCGGACGAGATGGCGGTACGACTGTTGGCTGCGCGCGGACGCCATGAGTTGGTCGGCCGCCCGTTCAACGAGATCTTCGATGCCCGCATCGAAGACTTGCTGGCGCCCACACCCCTGGCCCGCCAGGCGCTCTGGCCCGTGCGCGACTCAGGCCTCGGGCGCCGCTTTTTCGCCAGTTTGCACGGCGGCATGACCGCACCAGCAGCCCGCGTGACGAGGCACCTGGGCACCCCAACACGCAATGCGTCAGCGCGCACTGGCTCCTCGCACGACGCTTCGACGCAAACCGCCGCCCTGACACGCACGACCCCGTCCCGTGCCAGCCTGGCAGCCCAACAACTGCCCGTAAGCACCCAATTCGTTCCAACACCCCGCGGCCCAGCCCGCGCCCTCTCCCTCGAGGAGCTGGCCGGCAACGACACCTACATGGCCGCCATCATCCGCAAAGCCTCCCGCGTTGCGAGCTCGACGCTGCCGATCCTCATCCAGGGCCCAACGGGCTCCGGCAAGGAATGCCTGGCGCGGGCGCTGCACGCCGCGAGCTCGCGCGGCGCCCGGGCTTTCGTCGCTGTAAACTGCGCAGCCCTGCCCGAGACCCTCATCGAAAGCGAACTGTTCGGTTACGGCCCGGGCGCCTTCACCGGCGCCAGAAAGGAAGGCCGCAAGGGCAAGATCGTCCAGGCTTCCGGCGGCACACTCTTCCTCGATGAGATCGGCGACATGCCGCTGCTCCTGCAGACACGGCTCCTGCGCGTGTTGGAAGAGCAGGAAGTCATCCCGTTGGGCGCCGAAACGGCCGTCCCCGTCGACCTGCGCGTCATCTGCGCCTCGAACCAGGATCTGCGCGGCATGATTGCCGGCGGCAGCTTTCGGGAGGACCTGTACTACAGGCTGAATGGCATCACGCTCGAGTTGCCTACCCTGGCGGCGCGCGCCGACAAGGACGCACTCATCAGTCGCTTCCTGCAGGAAGAGGCCGGCACCGTCCGCTCCAACTCCATCGACCCCGAGGCCCTGCACTGCCTGACCCGATACAGTTGGCCCGGCAACATCCGCGAGCTCCGCAACGTCATTCGCAGCGCCTTCGCCATCTGCGACGACAACGTGATCCGGCTCGACGACCTGCCGGCCGAGATGCGCGCCGGCCAGCGTCACGCAACCACGGACGCAACCTTCAATGCAGGCGCGACACCCCACGCGTCCGCGAGAAGCTTCGAAGCGACCGCGAATTCGAGCTCGACCGCGGACACCCCCACAACCAACGCCCTGGCCCACGCCGAGCGTGAAACCCTGCTGACCGTCATCCGCGCCAACCACGGCAATCTATGCCATAGCGCCATGCAACTCGGCATCAGCCGCAATGCGCTCTATCGCAGATTGAAACGCCATGGCATCAGCCTCAACCGCATCGACGGCCTATCTCAACGTGCAGGCTTTTGAGACGCAATGAGGTTGTCGCTCCACGAGCGCAGGCTCGCCAGATCCGTCGTCTCCTTCTCCTGAAGATCGATGGTCTCGTTGACCATCACTTCCTCACCCGCGAGGAGCGTATCCGGCTCGTTTTGCCGCGAAGGGTAGGCCTTCGTCGCGACGACGTGCCCATAGAGCACATCAGCCTCCTCTCCCGTCTCCTTGGAGCGTGCGGTAACCCGCAACGCCGTGCGGCCGGTGACCGTCAGAACCATCAGGCGCGAGCGAATGATCAAAGGCTGCGCGGCGGCAGGAACCCGGATGAAAGCCTCGCCGTCGATCTTGAGCTCACGGACTTCCGGAAAGGAATTGGCCGGCAGGACCTTGGTGTTGGAAAGGAAGAAGACTTCAGTACCGTCCGCGAGGCGCAACTGCTGGGGAGCCGGCGCACAGCCCGCGGCCAAGAACAAAGCGGCGCCGACGACGGCCATTGCGGCTGGCGCATCGGGTCGCCGCGCCCCCGCCTTGTGAATCATTCTCATTCGCTCTAGTCTGCCGTAGTCCACGCGGGAGCGGCAATTGTGATGAAGGCTAACGTCGGCATTGGCGCCGTCTTAGGATTATGGGTGTTGAGCTGCTGCGCTCCGGCAGGGGCCGACACCCCGGCGCCTCCCGCAGCGACGCAGCCTGCCCCGACACGGGCTGCGTCGCAAGCCGTTCCGCCGCGCTATACATTCAGTTGGCAGCTCGGCACACCCGACGCCCCGGTCCCTAGAGGCGGCACCACCAAAGGCCCCGCCATCACTGCGGACAACGAACCGACGCAAGCCTGGAAAGCTCTGCAAGAGCCCGGACTCACTCCTTTCGAGCGCGACCGACGCGCGATTCTCGCCATGGCTGGCGACTACCGGGTGACCTTCGATTTCCTCGAAGTGGAAACCTTTCCGCCGCAGACCCCACGCGACAAGCCCTACCAATCCTGGGGTACCGAGCGTGTCTACGTGGATGCCGACAACGGCAAAACCATAAGCCTCGTGCACATCCTCGATATGCGCATCGTTCAGGATGACGGCTCCACGAGCCCACCCATGGTGACCAAACACTGGCGCCAGACGTGGCAGTACGAGCCCACCGGGATCGTGGAATTCAAGGGGCGGGATCGGTGGGAACAGCGCAAGTTGAGCGCATCGGAGCGTGCCGGCGAATGGTCACAGACGGTTTACCAGGTAGACGAATCTCCCCGCTACGCGAGTACAGGCAAGTGGAGTCACTCCGCCAGTTTCTCCGCGTGGATCAGCGGCGATACCTGGCGCCCGCTGCCCCGCCGGGAATGGAGTGTGAGGCAGGACTACCAGGTGCTGCTCGGCACGAACCGGCACACCATCAATGCAACCGGATGGGTGCAGGAAGAGAACAATCTGAAAATGGTCCTGACGCCCGAGCGCGCGCTGGATGTCACCAGGCCATACCTGGCGCGCGAGTACGGCGTTGCGCGCTATTCGCGCATCAAGGGTTATGACTTCGCGGCCGCCGACGAGTACTACCAGCGCACCCGTCCGTTCTGGGACGGTGTGCTCTCCACGTGGCACCAGCTCTTCGCGGCGCACCCACAGATCACCCTGCGCGCCCCGGTCGACCAGGCGGGCCTGTTCCACAAGTTGTTTGAATACGCCGACCAGCTTGCCGCCGGCGAGCGTCCCGCGGTCGCGGCGGACGAGGTCATCCGGCAATCGCTGTTGGATATGGGTGCCCCGGTTCCCGCGCAACCCCGTCACTCGGCCATCGCCAGCTCACTGCCATAAAGGGCCGCGCCTGGCGGCCTGGTTCGAGGCGTTCGCGCAGCGGCCTTCCATGCGCGCGACACCCCTTTCGGGTGATACTGTAGACGAGAGCCTATCTCAATAATGGTCGTCTACTGCGGCCGCCCCTCATCGGCAGCTTTCGACGATCCTTTCGCTTACATAGTCCCCCGGGCTACGCCCGGAAACGATCGTCCCTAGTCTTCCTAAGACTTGGCTGCTCGATGAGGGTCGCCCTCGTGACGACGCCCATTATTGAGATAGGCTCTAGGTTCCAGGCACACGCTGAGCTAGACCTTCACGGAGTGCACCCACCATGCTGGCGATGCAATACAACCTCACCCTGCCGGCCGATTACGATATGGACATCATTCGCCGGCGCATTACCGCGAAAGGTCCCCTGATCGACGGTTTCCCGGGACTTGGATTCAAGGCCTACCTCTATGCGCTGCGCGGTGTGCACGGACCGGAAAATCTCTACGCGCCCTTTTACCTGTGGCACGACAGTGAGGCCATGGGCCGCTTCTTCGCGGGCGACATCTTCGCCGGTGTAACGAGCTCGTTCGGTTGGCCGGCGGTGAAAGTCTGGTCCGTGATCCACGCGGCGACTGCGCCGGCCATTCGCGACGCACGGCAGATGTCACGGGAGATTCTGCCCATCGCGCCGCACACATCGATGCCTGAGTTGCGCGAGACCGAAAACAACCTGGCACGGGCGGCGGCCTCTCATGACGGCGTGCTGGGAGTCGTGACGGCCTTCGAGCCGACGACCTGGACGTTGCTGCGGGCGCGCTTGTGGCGCGAGCACCCCAACGAAGGGACGCGGCCGGGCGTGCAGGTTTTCGAAGTAGGCTATTTGGGCACGGGCGGCAAATGAGCGACACGGAGCAGATCCTGACTACCGCTGCGGAGTGGCATCGCGGCGGCCGCGGCGTTGCCCTGGCGACGGTCGTCACGACCTGGGGGTCGTCACCGCGACCTGTCGGCTCGAAACTGGTGGTCGACGATTCGGGCCGCATGCTCGGCTCGGTCTCCGGCGGCTGCGTCGAAGGTGCCGTCGTCGAGACGGCCCTCGAGATCATCCGCACCGGCAAGCCGCGGCTGTTGGATTTCGGCGTGACGGACGAGCAGGCGTGGGAGGTTGGGTTGGCCTGCGGCGGCCGCGTGCAGATCTTCGTCGAGCGATTGTCGTGAAACTGACGCTTCTCGAGCGACTGTTGACGTTGGGGCGCACGGGAGAACCGGCGGCGGTCGTAACACATCTCGCCAGCGGCGCGCAATCGTTGTTGACGCAGGCCGGCAGCGAAGGCGAGTTGACTCTGACTGCCGCAGATCTCGCCTTGGCAATGCAGGCGCTCGCCGACGATCACAGTGGCCTGATAGAAACTTCGACGGGGCCGGTCTTCGTCGAAGTCTGGAACCCCAAGCCGCGCCTGCTGATCATCGGGGCTGTACACATCGCGCAGTCACTCGTACCGCTCGCACGCATGGCCGGCTACGACGTCACGGTGATCGACCCGCGCACCGCATTCGGCTCTGCCGCACGTTTTCCCGACGTAACCCTGCTGAACGATTGGCCCGACGAGGCGCTCCCTCGACTCGCTCCCGATCGGCGTACAGCGATCCTGACACTAACTCATGACCCTAAGATCGACGATCCGGCCCTGACACTGGCCCTCCGCTCCACTGCCTTCTACATCGGCGCGCTCGGTTCGCGGCGAACCCATGGAAAGCGCGTCGAGCGCTTGCGCGAGGCCGGCTTCGACGAGTCGGCAATCAACCGTATCCGCGGCCCGGTTGGCTTGGCGATAGGCGCGCGCACGCCCGCGGAAATCGCTATCTCCATCATGGCCGAGATCACCGCCGTCCTGCGACGAGCGCCGCTGGCGGAGCGCGTGTAGGTAGCTGCAACCGCCGGATGCGGGACCGCGATCGGAAGCGGCGCAAAAGGTCGCTGACGGCGCGGCAAAGGTCTTTGTTGCGGGCGGAATTTAACTTCAAGATCAGTGGGTTACGAACGCGACGCACGGCACCTCAATATTTCTTCAGGGTAACCGTTTGCTGCGGTGTACTACATCGTCCTACTGACGGACGTGCTGACGTGCGCACGCGTCTTCTCTTCGAGGCCCCTCTATACTCGTTGGCCCCAGGTCCTGTCAGCCAAACGTAGGAGCGGCCGATGAATGTTGCGCAAGTTGCAGCGGAGATTCTCAAGCGCGAAGGCGTGGAGTATCTGCTCGCGTATCCGCTCAACCCCCTGACCGAGTCGTGTGCCGCCGCTGGCATCCGTCCTATCATCGTGCGCCAGGAACGCGTTGGTATCCACATGGCGGATGCCATCAGCCGCATGACCTCGGGCGACAAAGTGGGCGTTTTCTGCTGCCAGGCCGGTCCCGGTGTTGAGAATGCGTTCGGCGCCGTTGCGCAGTGCTGGTCCGAAGGGGTGCCCCTGATCGTCATGCCGGGCGCCTCGAGCCGCAGCACCGCCTGGGTGAGACCCGGATTCAACGCCGTGCTGAACTATCAGCACGTCGTCAAACAGGCCGAGCAAATCAACACGCCGGAGATGCTCGTACCCGCCCTGCGACGCGCCTTCACGATGGCGCGTAACGGCCGCCCGGGCCCGGTATTGATCGAAGTCCCCGGTGACATGTGGAACGTCGAAGTTCCCGGAACCATCGACTACAAGCCGACCCGGCGCATTCTGTCGGCGCCGAGCCCCAAGGATGTCGACGCGGCTGCCGAGGCACTCATCAACGCCAAGCGTCCCCTGATCTATGCCGGCCAAGGTGTTCACTACGCGCGCGCGTGGCCCGAACTCAAGGCGGTGGCGGAGTTGCTCGAAGCGCCGGTCACCACGAGCCTGGAGGGCAAGAGCGCGTTCCCGGAAGCGCACCCGCTGTCACTTGGCTCCGGCGGCGTGGCCATGCCGCGCGCCGTGTTCGAGCACGTGCAGGACGCGGACGTCGTGTTCGGTGCTGGCGCCAGCTTCACGGCCACGGGATTCGGTATCCGTTTCCCGACGAAGGACAAGCTGTTCGTCCACAACACGATCGACGCGCATGACATCAACAAGAACATTCCAACGGAGCACCCGCTGGTGGGTGACTCGAAGCTCACGTTGGAGATGCTGCACCAGGCGCTGAAAGAGCGGCTGAAGAAGCCGCGCGGCCTGACTGCGGACGTTCACAAGCGCATTCGCTCCCAGAACGACCCCTGGATGGCCGAGTGGATGCCGCGGCTGACGAGCGAGTCGAAGCCGCTGTCGCCCTATCGCGTCATCTGGGACCTCATGCACGTCGCGGATGTGCCCAACACCGTCATCACTCACGATGCGGGCAGCCCGCGCGATGAGCTGTCACCGTTCTGGCAGCCCGTCACACCGCTGAGCTACATCGGTTGGGGCAAGTCGACCCAACTGGGTTACGGCATCGGGCTCGCCATGGGCGCAAAGCTCGCCCATCCGGACCGCCTGTGCATCAACATGTGGGGTGATGCCGCGATCGGGATGACCGGCATGGACTTCGAGACCGCCGTGCGCTGCGGGATCCCGATCATGTCGATCCTGTTCAACAACTACGCCATGGCCATGGAGTTCAAGCCCATGGCGGTGTCGCGCGAGAGATATCACTCGACCGATATTTCCGGGAACTACGCCGACTGGGCGAAAGCCCTGGGCGGTTATAGCGAGCGGGTGACCGAGCCCGCGCAAGTGATGCATGCGCTGATGAACGGCATCGCGGCCACCAAGGAAGGCAAGCCGGTATTGCTGGAGTTCATCACCACGCAGGACAAGATCTACTCGACCTTCAAAGACACTTACTCCGGAAGCTGACATTCGCGCTTGGACCTCGCGGCTCGACGTCGCGGGGTCCCTTTCTACTCGGGCGTGCGGCGCTCGATTCGCCGCGCGAGCTCGGCGATATCCTCCAGGTCCAGATCCTCGTCAATCGTGATTTCTTCCGGCGCGTCCGCTGCGGGAGTTGGAGTCGGCTTGGCGACACCGCGGCCGGCCGGCTGCGCCGCGACCCCGCTCGCTGCGCCGGCGCGGGCGCGGGCGGCATGCGAAGCTGCAGGCCTGACGGCCGCACCCCTCGTAGCGCCCGGCGGAGCTGACACTCGCACGGCAGCGGGCCTGATCCGTGCCCCTTGTTCCAAAGCGCCGGCAACCGGCGCCGCAGGCCGTACCCAATCCCGCTGTTGTTCCACCCACCTCTGATAACGATCGAACGTCCACATGCCCTCGTCGCCACCGGATTGAATCACGTTGCCCAGCCCGCCAAACTGGCCCGCCCGGATCGTCCCCTTCGCACCCGAGCTCGCCAACAACACCTCGCACTGCGGCACGCGCAACTGCCACTGCGGCAGATACTCCAGGCGCTGACAAACGACACCCACCAGGCAATCGGCGAGTTGGGCCCGGATGCTGCCCTGGATCTCGGCGGGAAATGACATGCACAGCCGACTCAACGCCTCCGCGCACGTCGCGGAATGCAGCGTCGCGAGCACCAGGTGTCCGGTTTCCGCGGCATTCAGCGTCAACCGCATGACATCCGGGGTACGCATCTCGCTCACGACCAGTACGTCGGGATTCTCGCGCAGGGCATCGACGATCGCCTGCTCGAAACTCGGCGAATGAGTGGGAATCTCCCGCTGCCGGATGAAGGCGCGGCGGTTGGTGAAGACGTACTCGAGCGGACTTTCCAGGGTAATGATGTTCTGCGCTCGTGACTCGTTCACCTCTTCGATCAGGGCCGCCAGCGTGGTCGATTTCCCGCACCCCGTCGGCCCTGACACGATGACGAGGCCGGTCGGCGCGGCGATCAGCCGCCGCAAGTCAGGATGAAGGTTGCACGCGCGCAGATCGCCTACCGACGCAGACAGAAGGCGCACAGCCAACCCCATGCCCCGAATCGTCTTGTAAGCGTTGATCCGACAGCGCGTGCCACCCACAACAACCGACACGTCCGCCGAGCCGCGGCTGTCGAAATCGGCCCAGTCGTCGGCGGTCAGAAACTCCTTCCCCATCTCCATGAGCTGCGCACCGGCCAACACTTCGCCGATCGGGGTGAGCTCACCTCTGACTCGTGCGACTGGCGCGGTGCCTGCCTCGAGATGCAGGTCACTCGCGCCGAGCCGCCGGGCCTTGAGGATGGAGTCTGCGAAACTCATCAGCCAGCTTTAGCCGCCGTCATTGCCGCCAGCGTCGGGAAGAGATTGCGCACCGTCTCGGCATCCGCCTCCATCTTGAACGTGAAGCGCTCCTTGATCGCGTCCGCGCGTTGGGCGGCCGGCCGCGCGCTGATCTCATCGACGAAGCGCTTGAGGTTGGGACGCGAATTCCAGGCACCCTCGCCGAAAATAAACGGCACCGCCCGCGCCCAGCCCCACACCGCCATGTCGACGATCGTGTAGGTCTCGCCGAGCATGTAGCGTTGCTTGCCCAGGCGCTCCTCGAGAATGCCCCAGTGACGCTCCGCCTCGAAGTTGTAGCGCTTCTGCGGATATTCCTTCGGCTCCGGCGCGAAGCGGTTGAAATGCACGGCCTGTCCCGAGTACGGGCCGATGCCTGTGGCGACGAACATCAGCCAGGACAGCAGCTCGCCACGGGCGACCGGGGTGTTGGCCGGCAGAAAGCGCCCGGTCTTCTCGGCGAGATACAGGAGAATGGCGTTGCTGTCGAACACCTTGACGTCGCCGTCCTCGATGGCGGGCGTCTTGCTGTTCGGATTGATCGCACGGTAGGCCGGAGTGAACTGCTCGCCCTTGCGCGTGTCTACGGGCACGACCTCGTAGGCCAGACCCATTTCCTCGAGCGCCAGGGCGACCTTGGCGGGATTGGGTGCGGGAGCGAAGTAAAATCGGATCATGTGGGACATCCCTCGTTGGTGGTGTGGAGCAAAACGCCCTCGGCAAGCTACCCTCGTCGAAAGCGCCGCTTCCATCCCCACTAGGAGATAGCGTTGAGGTTCCCGCCCCGTTTCCGCGGGTTGGACGTTCACGACGCAAGTCCCGAGCAGCCGTTAACCGGACACTTATACTGCACCACGAGGACGTTACTGCGTCCCGAGGAGCTCGCCTACTGCGGCTCACCCCTCGCTACGGCGATTATTAGTCAGACAGGCTCCTGGTCTTAAGACAATTTTTCTGAAGCGATCTTTGAAAATTCACGGGCGAACAGCGGCGTTTACGCTGGCATTTTGCGGATTGGTGAGCGTTGGCGCGGACCGGCCCGGAGTGGCCTTCGCGGCAGAGCCCGCGACCTCTAGCGCGGCCACGTCAACAGTGGCAGGCGCCTTGTCCGCGACCGCAGCGGCCTCATCAGTGGCGACGGCGCCAACGTCCGCGCCGGGCCCTTCCACATCGGCCCCGACGCCCCCCGTCATCGGCGATCCGCGACGCCCAGTGCCCACGGCCTCCGCCCTTCGCTACGACCAGGAATACCCGCTCATCGGCTACGCCGACAAGCCGACCCACAACGCCATCGCGCGCCTGCAGGACCGCCTGGACCGTGGGGAAGTGAAGCTCAAGTTCACCCCCGGCCGCGGCTACCTGGACTCTCTATTGCAGGCCCTGGGAATCGACTCCAGCTCCCAGACCCTGGTCTATTCCAAGACGAGCCTGCAGATCGACCTGATCAAGGCCACCACACCCCGCGCCATCTACTTCGACGACACGACCTACATCGCCTGGATCCCCGATACCCACATCATCGAAATAACGACCATGGACCGCGCCGTGGGGCCGGTGTTTTACACGCTGTCCAACAGCGACCCGACGCCCGCGCGCCTCGACCGCGAGACCTCTCGTTGTCTGACGTGTCACGACACGTTCTCGATGATGGGCGGCGGCGTCCCACGCTTTCTGTTCATGTCGTCTCCCGTGACCGTTGCCGGAGAGCCGCTGACCAACGAGATCTCGAAAGACACGACGGACGCAACACCGCTCCGTGAGCGCTGGGGCGGTTGGTACGTCACCGGCGTGCCCAACAATCTCCCGCATCTCGGCAACCTCCAGGTCAAAGGCGCGGCCCAGCCCGTGCAGGACCTGGCGAGCCTCAAGCTCGCCGGCCACACACTCGGCAAGCTCGACGGGATGTTCGATACCAGGCCGTACCTGACGGATCACAGCGACGTCGTCGCCCTGTTGGTATTCGAGCACCAGGTCTACATCGAAAACCTGATCACCCGCGCGAGCTACAAAGGCCGCACCATGGTCGCTCGCGTGAACGACGGGCAGCCGGCGGACGAGCTCACCTGGGACCAGCTACCAGCCAAGGCCCGCCCGATCGTCAAGGCGATGTTGGAGCCCCTGGTCAAGGCCCTGGTGTTCGTCGATGCGACACCGCTACCGGGCAAGATTGCCGGCAACTCGGGCTTCGACCGCTGGTTCCAAGCGCAAGGTCCGCGCGATTCGCAGGGCCGCTCGCTGCGCGAGTTGGATCTGACGACACGCGTGTTCCGTTATCCGCTGAGCTACATGATCTACTCGATAGGCTTCGACGGCTTGCCCACCTACGCGCACGAGTACGTTTACCAACGGCTCGCTGACATCCTGAGTGGTCGCGACCGAAGCGCCCCCTACTCCCACCTCTCGGCCGCCGACCGCGCCACGGCTCTACAGATCCTCACCCAGACAAAGCCGGCTTTTGCGTCTTTCGCTCAGACTCTGAACGCCCAGAACGCCGGCGCTCCGCAAACGCAGGCCGCGTCCCCCACCACCTGACGCGTCAGGGTCGCTCCGCGAACAGTTGCGCGCAGCCGAGCACGATAGAGACAACTCCGAAGATCTCCAGCGTGTCACAGAGCAAGAGAATCGGCGTACCGTCGAACCATCGGGATAACGCCGAAACACGCACGCGAAACGCTACCGGCGGCGCCCCCGGGGCAGTTACCCCTCCGACGGGCTCGAGGCGTATGGAATACCCCGAGCCCAGCCGGGCATGAAAGGATCCAACGAACACTCCGAGCCTGTGCGACCGGGTTGGATCCTCACACCACAAGTGAAGTTGCTTCGTCCGCCGCTCGATGATGTGACCGAAGCGGCGCACCGACCAGGTGAGTCCGTCCGGAAAAGGTTGCCCACAACGCTGCGTCCAATGGTCATGGCCCGTGGTGGTCAGCGGGTCTCGCGTTGCAACGCCGGTATCGGCGACTTCCAAAGCAAACGTATACTCACCCGGCCATTGGATGCGGAAGGACTGACTGTCCGCATGCCCGTCAGTCCAGGTCAGACCCAGGTCGTGGGTCTTGCGCAGCACCGTGGTGTCGAGGACCGACATCGCGAGAAGGAACAGCATCACGCCGCCGAGCGCCAGACATCCGGTGCGTACGGCGTGCCCTCCCGGCGACTGAGCTCTCAACCAGAACAGCCCGCTCTGCGTCATGTTGGTGCCTCCTGGCGTCCCGAAAGCCTAAGACCACACGCGTGGCAGGCTCAAGCTCCAGGTGACGAGTATCGCGGGAAGATACCGTGGGTAGCGGAATGCGCGTAGCCCGGCCGCCAATGGCTAGCCGGCGGGTCGTTGACCAGCCGTTGGTACCGCGGCGCCATGTGTCGAAGACGTCTGCGCAGCAGGTGTCGCCTGTTGCGACGCCGGTTCGATGGACGCGTCCGGCGAAGGCGCCTGGCTGTTTGCTGCACCGGTTTGCGCCGCCGGTGCGGCCTGCGCAGGTGCCGTCGCCTGTTGGGCGGCGCCGGTCGGCGGAGGAGCGACTTGCGGTGGTGGCGCAGGCGGAGTCTCGCCGTTGGAGCTACTGCTCAACACGGTCGACTTCGGCACGGCCGGCGCGGGCTCCGGCTCCGCGTGCGCCGCATGGCGTTCAACCGCGCGAGCGGTTTCCTCGGCCGTCGGCGGCAACTGCTGCGCACCCAACGTCGTCAAATTCACGACAGTAGGGTCGTCACGCAACTTAACATACAAGTTGCCATCCGTCGGATGCGGCACCGGCATCGAGTAACCCGGGAATCCATCGGGCACCTGCACTGGATGCGTGAACTTCGGATCGCTGGATACCGAGTCCACCAGGAACAGATTCGAGCCTGACAACTTGCAAGCGAGGTCCGCCGTTGCCGGGCACTTGAGATCCTTCAACACCGGCAGCCGCACCAACGTGGCAAGCCGCTGCCAGTCACCCGGCACACCGTTGGAGATTACGCGGAACTGCAACGGCCCGAACGCCGACGGCCCGAACGCCTTGGCGGGATCGAGCCTGGCGACTGCAACCTTGGAATTCTCCAGTGTCACGCCGCCATTATTCATCGTCAGTGTGGCCGAGAACGTCTCGTCCACCGTGGCCACTTCGATCTTCTCGTCGAACGCGAACGACGCCGGCGAAACCGTGCGCACCGAGAAAGTCAGGAGCGCATCCTGCGGCAGCTCATCCTGGTTGTTGAGTTGGATATTGCTGTCGTTGCTCGAGGACGACGGCTCGACGCTCTTGCCCAGGAGCTTGACGCTCGGCCGCGGCGTGGCGACGAGCGTGCTCAACGCCAGCACACGCCCATCCTTCAAGGTCGCCTTGGCGTTACCCACATCTCCCGATTTGAACGCTGCGGCCGCCGCCGTATCCTGCGCCACCATCGTGAGCTCATCCCCACCCTTCTGGGTCGTCAGCGTACCTGGCAGGAACTGCACTCCCTTCATGTCGACCGCGGCCACCTCGTCCAGGCGCGTGCCCTTGAGTACACCCTGAGTATCTCCCGCATGAATCGAGAAGCTGTCCAGGTGTCCCGCTTCAGAGAACGCGTGTACCGCGATCGATGCCGGATCACCCGCGCCGTATTGCTTCACCAACAGCGTCAGCGCGCCGGGCTTGGCTTCCTGCAGTGGCAGCTTGATCTCCACCTCGTTGGGCTTCACTGCCTTCCATTCCGCGGTGAGCTCCTTGCCGGCCGGATCGCGCAGCATGATGTTGTCAACACAGCTCGTGCTGGAGGCCTGCAGGTGAATGGTGCCCTCGCGACCGACGATCAACGAACCGTCGTCCTTGGTGTCCAGCGCCCAGGTTTGCGCATGAGCATTCACGAGTTGGAAGCTCGGCCCCTGGTAAGGCTCGAATCCCCAGTATCCGTGCAGCGAGCCGTGAATACTGTCCCCAAGCGCCGCCTTGCCCAGGGCCGTCGTGTCCACGATGTAGCCGCCCTGCTCGGCGTCGGCGCGGACGGGCAGATCGATCGAAGCACCATCCTTACCTGAAAGAGTGAGTTTCACGTCATGCGCGTACCCGGTGGAAAACACCAGGGGCGCGCCCTCGACGGGCAGGACCAACGAGCTCTTGCGCGCGCAATAGATCTCTTTCGGATCCACGGCATGCAGCGGCGGTAGTTGCTGTTGCTCGATGGCGGGCAGCGCCGTCACGAGCACCGACTTCGGATTGTGGAAAGAAGGCGGTGTGTTGAGTGTCAGGGCGAGCGTGTCGCCCACGGGCGAGCCGAGCGCCGGGATGTACTGGTACTGGGCTGTCCGGAACGAGTCGAAAATCCTGGCGATGTCCAGCACCGAAGCGATGTACGGACTGTAGTAGCCGTAACTCAACTGCGGCGTGAAGCTGGCTTCCATCGCGAGATCGCTCGCGGGGCCGGTAGTCAGAGCCTCGACGATGGAGGTGCTATGACCATCATTGAGAATGAGCGCGCCCTGCCCCTGCATCAGGCACGGCGCCTGCAGTTCCGGAATCCGGTCCAGGCACTTCTCGTCGACCTTGATCGCGAGGCTGCGAGCCAGCAGCGGCGCGGCCGCCTTCAATTTGGCCGGATCGGCCGCATTCAGCGCCCGCACCGAAACCAGGTACTTCTCCAGGCGCGAGCGATCCAACGTAGCCTGGTTCAGGTCCTGCGAGGTCCGGACGAACGCGCCCGGCCGACCGCGCACGGCACTCATCAACGTCCTGAAGTCTCCGCCCGTCTCCGGCGCGAGAAACAGCAATACCTGCTGGGCCTCGTCCGGCACAGTGATGCTCAGACCCTTGGAGCACTTACTGGTCCAGGTCTCGCAGTTGAAGAACCACTCTTTGGGCGGCGGGTTGGTCGCGCCACGTAGAAAAGCGGCGACCAGCAGATAGTGCGCCGATTGTGTTGCCGGGAAATCGGCCTTGATCGCGAGGTGATCCCCGGTCGCGAGGTTGGGCACCTCGGAAATAGGCAGCGTCTGGCTGCCGCGCGTGACTTTGACGTCGAGCGTCGGACCGACGAGGTCGAAGGGGGCTGCCGGGTCGGCGTGAGCCGAAATGGCGTTCGCGAGCGCTAGAGCCGTGGCCGCGAGCACGGAGCGATATCGAAAAGTCATGCCGGAAGTTTAGGGCATCCCACGCTGCATTATGTGAATTGGCCGACAGTGACGAGAATTGATGGGTGGATGTCGGCCATCCCTGACAAGCCCAACGTCCCTTTTTTCGCTCTCGCGGCTGCCAAGCTCCCGATGATCAGACCTCGGGCGCCAGCTTTGGTTCACCACGCGGCGCCGGGCACCGCTGGCTGCCCAGCGTCCCGCCCCCATCACGCGTTGAACGGCAGCTTCAGCCCGGGCCGCGGCCAGCGGCACTTGAACAATTTGCCGGTGCTCGAGCACGTCACCCACGCATCGCGCATGTCAGCTCCGCCGAAGCAGATATTCGTCGTGATCGGATCGGGAAACGGCACGAATTCGTAAGCGCCGCTCGGCTCGAACACCGTTACCCCGCCATTCCACAGGGTGCCCACGCAGATCCGGCCGCTTTGCTCCACCGCGAGACTGTCGAGCCACTGAAAACCCGGCAGAGTGCACACGACCCGCCCGCCAGCCATCGACTCGTCAGGAGCCATGACGCCAGGCTCGGGCAGGTCGTACTCCAGCAGCCGCCCCAGCATGCAGTCCGCCATGTACAACTTGCGCTCATCGGGCGACAGACCGATGCCGTTGGGCGAGGTCACACCACTACGCCACCGGATGATCTTCCCGCCTTCCGGCCGCGCGTAATATACCGCTCCGAGGCGGCGATTCTCCCCGTCGGAGTAGCCGAGGCAGGTAAACCAGAACCCGCCCGTACGATCGAACACCAGGTCGTTAGGACTATTGAGCGGCCTGCCCTCGCACTGATCGTAGAGGGTCGTAAAGCTGCCGGTGCGCAGATCGACACGCTGGATATAACCCGTCTCGTACGGATTGGCGGGAGGTCCGTCCGGGAAATTCGCTTCGCCCTCCTGCCAGGACCAGGCCTCCCCGTTGTTACAGACATAACAGGCGCCGTCGGGACCGATAGCCGCGCCGTTAGGTCCCCCGCCCAGGTGCGCGATGGTCTCCTTGCGCCCGTTCGGCAGCACTCGAGTGAGCGTGCCGCGGCGTATCTCGACCACGATCACCGAGCCATCGCCCAATGCTACAGGCCCTTCCGGAAACTGCAGTCCGTCCGCGACCTGCTCCAAGTTCATTTTTTGCGGCCCTGTTTCTCGAAATCGAGCTTGAGGTCTTCGAACATCCGCATGGCGGTGGCACGACCGGCCCCGAACACACCGCCGCCCGGATACTGGAACGGTCCGACCAGGTAAAACCGATCGATACCCGGCACCGTGAATTGCCCAAGGTCAGGTGTCGGGCGATGCGCGCCGGATTGATACACTGTAGTCGCGATGCCGTGGAGGTCGCCGTGCATGAAACTCGGCGACGTGCGCTCCATGTCCACCGGGCTATCGCAGTGATAGGCCACGATGTCATCCGGTCCCAGGTTGTCGATGAAGCGGGCCGCGTGCGTCAACATGCGCTGCGCGAACTCGCCTTTCTTGTGATCCCACGAGAAGCCGTCGCGACGCTTGTAGGGAGCGTAGTCCCAGATATGAGCGATCGCCTTGCCGGCCGGCACGCGTGACGGATCGAACAGGGTCAGCGAGCCGATCCCCAGCAGCGGATACTGCGCCAGGTTGCCATAGCGAAGATCGTCGAACGACCGACGCAGCTGCTCATACTCGTTCGGCAGCAACTCGATCATCACCGCCTTGACGTGGTCGCCGGCCTTGAAGCGCAAAGGCGCATTCAACGCGGCGTGCACGGTAACGCAGGCCGCCTCCGAGAACTGCGTAGCCTCCGCGGTCTTGCGCACGATCGGATCGATCCCCTCGACCATGTCACCCAGAAGGTGCGGATGGATCGCGCCAATGACGGCATCGCGCGCGTCGTATGTCTGACCATCCTTCGTCACGACACCGGTCGCACGTCCCTTGGCGACCTTGATACGCTCCACGGTCGCCTTGGAAAGCACCTGGCCGCCGTGATCCTTGATACAGGCAATCAACGCGTTGGTCAGTGAGCCGCTGCCGCCCACCGGAACGCCGAAGCCATACGCCTCGAGGAATCCCAGAAACACGAACGTGCCGATACCGGTGCCCTTCTCATCGGGCGCCACGAGGTTCTCGCCCGCGATGCGCGCGAAATGCATGCGCACGCGGTCATTCTCGAACCGCTCGCACAACAGGTCGTGGCTGCTCATGCTCATGACACGGAAAAGGTCACGCCCCTCGCGACTCTGATCGAGCAGCGCGAACTGCGCACCCAACGGAATCGGAGGCGAGTACAGAGAGCTCGTGAACATGGGCAGCCACGCACGAGCTTGCTCGGAGATTTCGCGATAGGCCTCGGCATCGCGCGCGGAGAACTTCTTGATCTCGGCGTACGTTCGCTGGGAATCCCGATACAGCGACAGCGTCTTGCCATCCTCGAACACCGACATCATCGGCACTTCGGGGAAGAGATAGCGCAGACCGTAGCGCTCCTTCAGCTTCAGATCGTCATTCGCCAGCAGCGGGTTGGCCTGAATGAAGATATGGGCCATGGAGTGCTGGTCGTGCCGGAATCCCGGAACGGTGAGCTCACGCGTCACCACCCCACCGCCAAACCATTCATTGCGCTCGAGGACGAGCACTTTCTTCCCGGCAACCGCCAGGTAGGCCGCGGCGACCAGGCCGTTATGACCCGAGCCGACGCAAACGATGTCCGCAGTAGTAGCCAACTCCAAGCCCCCTTCGAGAATGACGGTGGTACGCTAAAGCTCAAAATGACCCGTAGAGCCTATCTTTAGTCAGGTCGCCGACCCATGAGCGTCAACTACGAAATCTATGCCGTGCGCTACGCCCGTCACGAGCGCACCGCCCGGGCCAATTTCCTGGCAGGTGATGCGCACGACGGACCCATGCCGCTGGATTATTACGTGTGGGCCATCGTGGGCGGGAATCGGCCCATTGTCGTCGATACCGGGTTCGGCGTGGAACAGGCGACCAAGCGTAAACGCACTCTCATACGCCCTGTGGACGAAGGGTTGCGGACGCTCGGGATAGCCCATGGGGACGTCAAAGACGTCGTGATCACGCACATGCACTACGATCATTCGGGCAACCACCACCTGTTTCCCAACGCTGTCATGCACCTCCAGGATGCCGAGATGCGGTACTGCACCGGGCGGTGCATGACCCACGCGGAGCTCAGAGGGGCCTTCGAGGCCGAGGACGTCGCCCGGATGGTGCGCCGTGTGTTTGAAGAGCGGGTCCAGTTTCATGACGGTGATGACGAGCTCGCACCGGGGATCACCCTCCACCGCGTCGGCGGCCACACACAGGGACTGCAGGTCGTCAGGGTTCCGACCGCAAGAGGGCCGGTCGTGCTGGCCTCGGATGCGGCCCACCTCTATGCCAACTTCGACCAGGGCAGGCCGTTTCCCATCCTCGACAGTGTCTGCGACTACCTGGAAGCGCACCGCAAAATCCGCCGGCTCGCGGCCAGTGACGCTCACATCATCCCCGGCCACGACCCCGAGGTCCTGACACGCTACCCTTGCGGGGGCAAGGATATCGCGAGAGTTGACTTACCGCCGCAGAGCGCCGGCTAACGAAACACGCCCATCCGGCGCGCCCGATCCACAGCCACCAACCGTCGTCGCGTGCCGATCTTGTCGTAGATCCGCTGGAGGTGCCATTTCACCGAGCCTTCGACGAGGCTCAAGCGGTGCCCGATCTCGGCGTTGCTCAACCCTTCGCCAACGAGCGTCAGGATCTCCACCTCGCGCGGTGTCAAGCTCCCGCCAGGCATGCGCGGGGCGAGGATTCCCCCTGGCTGGGCTTTGGCCGGCCTGATCGGCGTAGCGGCCGGAATTTCGGCAAGAAACTCCCCACTCAAACTCTCCCCCAGGGCCTCCGTCTCCTCCAACAACACCTGCATCAACCCAGCCGGTGCCGCCACCCCGATCGCCCGATGCAACTCGCGCCGTGCCCCGATCTCATCGCCGGCATGGCGCAACAGCACAGCCAGCCGAACGCCCCACCGCAAAGCATCGCGCACCGCCCCGGCGGCCTCGATCAGATTGCGCCACTTACGCGCGACCTTGATCGCCTCGGCACAGCGCCCCTGCACCTGGGCGAGCGAGGTCCACGCGTAAGCCAAAGCGGCCCGCGCGCGCGTCACACGTGGCCGTGGCATCACAGAATCCGCGGCGCGCCGCAACCCGATTTTCGCCGCCAACCGAGCGGCCTCCGCGGTCTCCCCGAACCGGCACAAAACGTCGACGAGCTCCGCACTCAACATGTGCAGCAGCTTCTCGAACGACCGCTCGCGCGCGAACTGAATCGCCTCTTCCAACACACGCAACGCGACGACGCGCTCGCCGCGCAGCCGCGCGATGCGTGCTCGCGCCGTGCATCCCGCGACGAGTTGATCCGCAAACCCAATCACACGGGCCTGCGGCAGGTAGGTATCGAGAAGCTCGAGACTCGCCGCGAGCTCCCCGCGATCGTAGTGAGCCTCCGCCAAAGGCAACGCAACCATGGGAGCAAGCGTCGGCCCACCTACCTCGAGAGCGGTGCGCAGCGCGTCGGTGAGCGTCGCGATCACCGAGGCCGTGCGCCCTCTCATCAGGTTCCCCGGCGCGATGATACCCTCGAGAAAAATCGTGACATACCGGCTACTGACCGACTGAAACTGCTGCCGCGCCAGGATCTCGATCGAATCGATTCGCGCCAGCCGGAACTGCTCCCGTGCCGCGAACAACAACGCGGCGTGCAAACTGCCCCGCACATACGGCGACATCCCCGACGGACTGCGCAACAGTCCTTCGGTATGCCGCTCGATGAAGTTGAGATCGTCGGAGAACTGCGCCAGCATGACCTGCCCGTGCAGGAGCTGGTGACGCAACTCCGCGAGCTCGCTCGGCTCACAGTCCCCTTGGCTCCCCATCTCGTCGATGCGCGCCTGCGCGCGAGCCAACAAAGTGCGGCCTCGCTCGAATTGCCACTCCGCCAGCAACCGCCAGCTCATGGCCAGTAGCAGCCGTGGATGCCGTAGCTGCAGACCAGCGGGGATGCGACTGGCTACGGTGAGGATCGCGGACTCGTGTCCGGTGTCCCGGAACTCTTCGGTGTGAGTATCAAAAATCCGCGCCGCCCGGGCGGCATCGCCTGCCTGCACGGCATGATCGACAGCTTCGACCAGGCTCCCGGAGCTCTCGTACCATTCGGACGCGCGCCGATGCAACTCGCGCTCGTGTGACGGCGAGCGCCGCTCGAGCCGCTGGCGCAGCGCTTCGCTGAAGAGCCGGTGAACACGATAGCTTTGCCGGCTCTCGTCGATCGGCGTCACGAACAAGCCGCGCTCGCAGGCCTCGTCGAGAAGCGCGTGAGCGTGCTCCAATCCGGTGAGAGCAGTGGCCATCGCACCATTGGTTTGCTCGGCAATCGCCGCAGCTTCCAACACGCTGATCATCTCGGGGCGCTCGTTGCGGAGCACTTCCGCTTCAAAGAACGCAGCGATGTCATGTCGCTTGCCGCTGAGCCGATCCAGGGCATGCGCGCCATTCGCGGCAGCCAAGGCAACCGACTCACTCCTGACAATCATCGGCCAACCTTCGCTCCGCCGCAAAAAGCGCTCGAGCTCCGCGTCGGCGGGTGGCGCGACGCCCAGCAAACCCAACAGCCCGCTCGTGTCGGCAGCGGAGAAGCTCAAATCACCCGCACCGAGCTCGAACAGCCGCCCGTACCCGCGCTCACGAGCGCTGGGCAGTTCCGGGGCCGCCCTACCCGTACAGACCACGTGAAAGCCGCTCGGAATCGAGTCGACCAACTCGTGCAGCAGTTGCCCGGAAGGTGACAGGCTCAGTCGGTCGGCGTCGTCCAACAAAATGCAACCCGGCTCCCCGGCCAACCAGTTGGCCAGGCGCGTGAGCCGGCGCTCGGTGGATTCCGTGCGCGGCAATTCGGGTAGGCAGCAGCTGGCCGCCAATGCCGCCAGGAAAGACTCCGGCTCACGGTCCGACGCCACGACCGACAGCCAACGAGTCGCCGATCCTCGTTCACTCAAGACGGCATGCAATTGCGCGAGAAGGGTCGTTTTACCGTATCCGGCAGGAGCCTGAATGACGGTCGTCGGGACTGCGAGGATGCGCGCCATCCAATCCCCAAGGCTGTCACGCGATATCACGCTCGCCGGCAGCACTGGCGGCCTGGTGCGTGTGAGGCGCACGGACGAGCTCGTCCGCGCCGAGGCAGGGTCAGCCGTCGAATGATCCAGTGGCACGATTTTCAAGAGGAAACGCCCCAGCCCGCAGCACCTGGCTCACCCGGATTCGCGGGGGTGGCCCGGTGGCACACCTATCTAAAGACAGGCGCGGGGAAAAGGTAACCCCGATTAGCGTCAGCGGGCAAGCGAGGCGCACGCCACGAGGGGGCACTGATGACTGATGAGAAAGGGCTGGCCCATAGGTCCGCCGGGCAGGCCCAGGGGTCGCCCGGGCAGGCTTTGGGGTCGGCAGGGCCGCTGATCGGCGTGATCGGCACCGGCCGCATGGGAGGCCCGATGGCAGAGCGACTGCTCGCTGCCGGGCATCGACTGGTCATTTTCGACACGAATGAAGCGGCCATCCGGCCACTCGTTGCGCGCGGCGCGACGCTCGCAAAATCCGCGCTCGACGTCGCTAACCAAGCCGAGATCGTAATGACGAGCCTTCCCACGCCCGACATCGTGCGGCAGGCAATCATTCGCCCTGGCGGCGCGATCGATGGCAAAGCCATGCGTAGTTTCGTGGACCTCTCCAGTACCGGCGCCACGGCGACGACCGAGATCTCCACCGCTCTGGCCGCGCGAGGCATTCCATCGTTGGATGCCCCGGTGAGCGGTGGTGTCGCTGGCGCCCGCAACGGTAAGTTGACGGTCATGGCCTCGGGTCCGCGCGAGCTGTTCGACAAGGTGCAGCCGTTGCTCGCCCAATTCGGCCGCGTCCTGTTCGTGGGCGAGAAGCCGGGCCTGGCACAGACCCTGAAGCTGGCCAACAACCTCATGTCCGCCGCCGCGATCGCCATCACGGCCGAAGCCCTGGCACTGGGTGTCAAGGCCGGGCTCGACCCGACCGTGATGTTGGATGTGATCAACACCTCCAGCGGTCGCAACACCGCGAGCATGGACAAGTTCCCGAATCACGTCCTGACGCGCGGCTTCGACTTCGGCTTCTCCGCCGGCCTGTCCTTCAAGGACGTGCGGCTGTGCCTGGAGGAAGCCGAGGCGCTGGGAGTCCCGATGCTAATGGGCTCGACCGTGCGCCAGATGCTCTCCATCACCTGTAACACCTACGGCTTCGACACGGACTGTACGTCCGTGGCACGGATCGTCGAAGGCTGGAGCGACTGCGAGATCGCAGGCGCACTCAAGAAAACCGGAGAATCCAAATGAGCGACTTGTTCGATAAAGGGCTGGAAATCCGCAAGGCCGTGTTAGGCAAAGAGTACGTCGAGAAATCCCTCGCCGGCGCGGATGACTTCACCCGCCCTATGCAGCAGCTCGTGACTGAATACTGCTGGGGCGCGGTCTGGGGCGGCGGAACGCTGTCGCGCCGCGACCGCAGCCTCATCAACATCGCGATGTTGAGTTTGTTGAATCGCCCCCACGAGCTGAAGCTGCACGTCAAGGGCGCCCTCACCAACGGCTTGAGCCGCGACGAGATCCGCGACGTCATTTTGCAGGTAGCCATATACGGCGGCGTGCCGGCGGGTGTCGACGCGACGCGCATTGCGAAAGAGGCTCTGAACGAGGTCGATGCGGCCGCCAAAGCTGGCTGAAACGCCAAGAGGTAAGTGCGATGCAAGCCAACAACGAGAACGAGCGCCTGGTCATCGAGTTCTTCGCGACGCTCGGCACCGGCAACCTCGAAGCCATCCGCGCCGCACTCCACGAGGAGGCGACCTGGACCCCGATGGTCCGGGGCGTCCCCGGCGCGGGCAAACACGTCGGTCGCAAGGGAATCGTCGACGAATTCCTGGCCCCCGTGCGTGGGCTGTTCAAGCCGGGCGACCCCAAGGTGCACATGAAGACCATCACCTCCAGCGGCTCGTTGGTGATGACGGAAACCCATGGCCTGGGCACGCTGGCCAACGGCAAGCCGTACGACAATCACTACGCATGGGCGGTCGAGATCAAGGATGGCAAGATTTTCGCCATCCGCGAATATTTCGACAGCGTGTATGTCGCGAGTCTCTTCGCCGAGGAGAATCAATGAGCGCGGCGGGATTGAACGAAGCACGGCTCGAGCATTTGCGCGCCGTCATCGCGGCGGACATCAAGCGCAAGCTCTATTGGGGAGCCGTCATCATCGTGGCGCGCAACGGCCACATCGGCCTGCAGGCCGCGCTCGGCAGCGCCGACGAGCAGCAGAAACGGGCGTTGAACAACGACTCCGTGTTCAGCATCTTCTCGGTCACCAAGGCCCTGACCAACATCCTGACGCTGCGCGCGGTCGAGCTCGGGCAGCTCGCACTGACGACCAAGGTCGTAGACATCATTCCGGAATTCTCGGGCGGCCTGCGCGAGCAGATCACCCTGTTCCACCTCATCACCCATACCTCGGGCCTGCCGATGGTGTGGACACCGAAACAGGGCATGTATATCGACAAGCTCGCCGACATCATCGCGGCGATCTGTAAGTACGTGCACTCGGTCGAGCCGCCTGGTGAGCGTTGTGCCTATTCGCCGTTGGCCAACCAGGCGCTGCTGGGTGAGATCGTGCGCCGCACCGATCCGAAGGGACGCTCCTATCGCGCCATCGTGGAAGAGGAGTTGCTGCGACCGTTGCAGATGTCGAGCACTTCGATCGGCGTGCGCGCCGACCTGAAGTCGCGTCACATCATCCCTGACTTCCGCGGCAACGTGGCGAACGAGCATCCCGGCAGCAGCAATCTCGGAGTCAACGGAGCGTTCGAGGAAGAGCACGCGGAAATGCCGTGGGTAGGCGCCGTCTCCACCGTTCCCGACATGTTCCGGTTTGCGGAGATGCTGCGCCGTCATGGTGCACTCGACGGGGCGCGCATTCTGTCGCCTGCCACATTGGAGTTGGCCACACGTAATTGGACGGGTGATCTGCCCAACGAGCTCTACAAAGTACTGGCGCACAAACGCGGTTGGGTTCCGTCGCCAGCTTACATCGGCCTCGGCTTCTCCTTGCGCGGCACCGCGTACTGCCATCACATGTTCGGGACGTTGGCCTCATCCGGAACCTTCGGCAACTACGGCGCCGGAAGCGCCCTGTACTGGGTAGACCCGGAGCGCGACCTGACATTCGTCTGCTTGACAGCGGGTGTGATGGAGAGCAACGATAATATCGAACGGTTTCAACGACTCTCGGACATAGCTATCTCCGCAGCGGAGTGACGCATGGCGGCTGCGAAGGGAACTCGGGCAGCAAACAGTAGTGAACAGTTCGATTACCTGATCGTCGGGGCGGGGACGGCGGGATGCGTCCTCGCCAACCGGCTATCAGGCGACCTGACGACCCGTGTTGGTCTGATCGAAGCCGGCCCTACCGACAAGCGTTTCCTCGTCAGCATTCCCGCCGCGGTGGCGGCGGCGATCGGCGATCCCGGCATCGGCTGGGGCTACACTTCGGTGCCGCAACGGCAACTCAACAATCGCAGCATTCCGTTGCCCCGCGGCCGCGTTCTGGGCGGCTGCAGCTCCATCAACGGCATGGCCTATTTCCGCGGCCACCCACGCGACTTCGACGAATGGGCGCAAGCGGGGGCCACCGGTTGGAGTTACGAAGACGTCCTGCCCTACTTCCGCAAAGCCGAGAACAATGAAACCTGGCCGGAGTCGCGCTACCACGGTAGCGGCGGCCCCATGAACGTCCTCGATATCGCGCACCCCAATCCCCTGGTGAAGCGTTTTCTGGACGCCACCGCTTCGTTGGGTTTCGCACGCTGCGCGGATTTCAACGGGCCCGACCCGGAGGGCTTCGGGTGTCGGCAGGCGACGATCCGGGGCGGCCGCCGCGAATCAATGGTGACGGCCTATGTCGATCCCGTCGCGCACCGGAAGAACCTGGCTATCTTCACCGAAGCCATGGTCACGAGCCTGGTCATCGAGGACCGCAGGGCGCGCGGAGTGATCATCGAGCGCGACGGCACACGCATTCAGTTGTCAGCCACTCGCGATGTCATCCTGTGCGCGGGAACGTATGGCTCGCCGCAATTGCTGCTGTTATCCGGGATCGGTGCGGGAGCCGCGTTGCAGACGCTCGGCATCCCTGTCAAACACGATCTTCCGGGGGTCGGTGAGTCACTGCAGGATCATCCCTCCACGGTTCTGCAGATGAAGACGTCGGATCCGACATCCTATGGGCTCTCCTGGAAGGCGCTGCCCCGCGGGATCTGGAACGTGTTCGAATACATGCTGCTGCGGCGCGGACCGCTCGCGAGCAACGTGTTGGAAGCCACCGGCTTCGTCAAATCGCGCCCTCGCGAAGATCGACCGGACCTGCAGATCGTCTTCATGCCGATGCTGCGCAATCCGAGCGGCTCGCCCATTCCGCGCGGTCACGGCTTCGGCATCATTCCCATAGTCGTTCGACCCCAGAGTCGTGGACGCGTCACGCTCGCCTCGCCGGACCCGCACGTCGCACCGTTGGTCGATCCGAACTACCTGGATGATTGCGACGACATGCGGATCATGGTCGAGGGGGCTTCCCTCGCGCGACGCATCCTGTCGGCGCCGGCCTTTCAGAGCTTGCGCGGCGTGGAGGTTCTGCCGGGACCGGAAACACGCGACGCCGCGAGTTGGACGGAATACATCCGCTCCAGCACGGTAGGTGTGCATCACGCCTCGAGCACGTGCCGCATGGGCAAGGACTCGTTCGCGGTGGTCGACTCCGACTTGCGCGTATACGGAATCCACAACCTGAGGGTAGCGGACGCGTCAGTGTTCCCCCGCGTCGTCTCGGGGAACACCAATGCCGCGGTGGTCATGGTCGCCGAAAAGGCGGCCGATCTGATCAGGACTGCGGCGTAGCGGGCTCGATTCGCAACAATGCGCCGTCGTCCTCGTCGGTGATCGCATAAAGAAGGCCATCGGGCCCCTGCCGGACATCGCGGATTCTCTGATGCAACTCGCTGAGCAACGTCTCGCGGCGCAACTCCTCGAGCTTGTCATTCACTACGACCCGCTCGAGCCCGCCCGTGCGCGGAACCTCGCCACGGCGTGAGCTGCCGACGAACAAGTTACCCTTCCAGTTGGGAAAGCGCTCGCCGGTGTAGAAAGTCAGGCCCGAAGGCGCGATCGACGGCAACCAGACGATCATCGGTTGGTCGATCCCCTCCGCCACCGGCAACTGCGAAATCCGCGGCCCCTCGTACGAGCGGCCGAAGCTGATCTTCGGCCATCCATAGTTGTGTCCGGGCAGAATGAGATTCACCTCGTCGCCGCCATTGGGCCCATGCTCGGCATTGAGCACGGCGCCGGTGCCCGGCTGCACCGTCAATCCCAACTGATCGCGATGACCGTAGGAGTAGACCTCCGGCCGGGCGCCCGCGCGGCCGACGAAAGGGTTGTCCTTGGGAACGCTGCCGTCGGCATTCAGATGGAGGACCTTGCCGTAGACGCTGTCGAGTTGCTGAGCCTGCTCGCCGAACGGCGCGCCGGTCGTCATGAATACCGAACCATCGGCGGCGAATGCCAGGCGCGAGCCGCTGGTGCTGCCTGACTCGGCACTGAAGAGTGGCTCGACGTGAGTCAGTGCATGACCTGAAAATCGGGCGCGGAACAGGGTGACGCGGCTCTCCGGGCGGATCGGTGGCTTCGCCGTCGGGTCGCCCGGCTTACCGGGCAGGTTGAAAGTGAAGTAAACGGCCTGGTTCTTGGCGAACTGCGGCGCGAGCACGATGTCGTGCAGGCCGCCACCGCGATATGCCGGCTCCAACGGCGGCAGCCCCGCGATCGGCTCCGGGTCCAGGCCAGGCGCGCCTCCCCCGATGTTATGAACCAGCCGCAGCGGTCCACCCCGCTCGGATACGAGCGCATCACCCGAGGGCAACGGCGCAAGGGAGAACGGATGCTTCAGGCCCTTCGCAACGACCACCACGCGGATCTTGTGTTGCTCGGCCGTATCGAAAACGTACGCGCTCTCGGTCAAAGTGACCGGGGCGACCCCGATGTTCTGCGGTTGCTGCGATTGAGCGAATGCTACTGGGAACGCCGACAGCAAACCCGCGGCCAACAACGTAGGCAACCCCCGCATAGCACCCGACTCCTTCCACCTTGCTTCTGAGTCGGCGATACTACTAGACCGCTGCCGCAGCCGGCAGGCGTTCGCACCCGGTCACCGCAGTGCGGTGTTAGGACATCATGTCGCGAATACGAGCGGCCAGCTCGTAAGAATGCAGCCGTGCCTGATGATCGAAGATATGCCCGCTGACGATCAGTTCGTCGGCCTGCGTCATTTTGAGAAAGGACTGCACGCTGCGTGCGACCGTGTCGACGGCACCCGTGAACGAATAGACGAGGGAGTGATTGAGCCCGGCCAGCTCCATCGGCGCGGCCCAACTACCGATGTCGTCGACGGGCGGAGCGAGCTTTCCCGGCATACCCCGCCGGAGCTTCACGAACGACTGCTGCAGAGAGGTAAACAACCGGCGCGCCTCCGAGTCACTGTCGGCGGCAATGATGTTGGCCGCGACCATCGCATACGGCTTGTCGAGTTGTGCCGAGGGCTTGAAATGCCGGCGATAGATTTCGAGCGCCGGCATCAGGGCATCGGGAGCGAAATGGGAGGCGAACGCGAACGGCAAGCCCAACATCGCCGCCACCTGCGCGCCGAACAGGCTCGACCCCAGGATCCACAACGGTACTTTCAAACCGGCGCCGGGGACGGCCCGAATCTGCTGTCCCGGCTGGACGTCGTCGAAGTAGGCCCGCAGCTCGAGCACGTCCTGGGGGAATTGCTCGGCGTTGGTCGCCAGGTCACGGCGTAAGGCCATGGACGTCGCCATGTCGGTTCCGGGCGCGCGCCCGAGCCCGAGATCGATGCGTCCGGGAAAGAGCGACTCGAGCGTGCCAAATTGCTCGGCAACCACCAGCGGCGCATGGTTGGGCAACATGATGCCGCCCGAGCCAACACGAATCGTCCGGGTGCCCGCCGCGACATGCCCGATCACCACCACGGTAGCGGCGCTCGCAATGCCGGTCATGTTGTGATGCTCGGCCACCCAGTAGCGCTTGAAACCCCACTTCTCGGCGTGCTGGGCCAGGTCGAGAGTATTGCGCAGGGCGTCCGCCGCGGTGCCACCCTCCACGATGGGCGAGAGATCGAGCACGGAAAACGGGATCGTCATGCTTAGGAGCCTGTCTGAGTAATGCTGCGCCTACTGCGGCCGCCCCTGGCGGCATCTTTTTTGCGATCCTTTCGCTTACATAGTCCCCGCTATGCGCGCGAAACGATCGCAAAAAATATGCTCGCCAGGGTCGCCCTCGTGACGGCGAGCATTACTCAGACAGGCTCCAGCTATCTTGAGCGATCCGCGTCCGCCGTGCCTCTCTCGTTGGGAATAGGTTGAGGCCGTCAGGTCGCCGGCTTTACAAACCTGAGCGTGAAGCGGTCGGACTCCCCGATCGCCGCGTACTTGGCGCGATCCTTATCCCCCATGGCGAACGAGGGCGGCAGTGTCCACACCCCCTTCGGATAATCCTTGGTGTCCTTCGGATTGTTGTTGATGTTGGAGCGCCCGGTGAGCTTGAAGCCTACCGACTCGATGAGGCCGATCGCATAGTCCTCGCCGACATAGGCTTCGCCGCGCTTCGGCTCGGCCTTGGGATCGTTGGCCCGATGCTCCTCGACGCCGAGGATGCCGCCCGGCTTCAGAGCCCGGAATGCCGCCTCGAAAACCTGCTTCTCATCGCCGGCCCACACCCAGTTGTGGATGTTGCGGAAGGTCACCACCAGGTCCGCGCTGCCGTCCGGTGCGATGTTGTACTTGCCCTTGGCGAGCACCGACCACTTGACCTTGCCGTAGAGGTCCGGGTGCGCATCGAGCAGCTTCTTCAGTTCGGCGTTGTACTCCACGTCCTCGCGATCGCTTGAAGTTGGATCCATGGCCGCCGCATAGTAGGTGCCCTTGTCCTTGACGTAGGGCGCAATGATCTCGGTGAACCAGCCACCGAAAGGCCACAGCTCGACGACTGTCATGTTCGGGCGGATGCCGAAGAACGCCAGTGTCTCGACCGGGTGGCGATACTTGTCGCGTGCCTTGTGCTCGGCCGAGCGCTGCTCGCCAGCGACGCTGGCCTTGAGCTTCGCGAGATCGGCCCCGGCAGTCTCGGGGGTCGATTCTTTTGCGGCCCACGCCAGGGCAGCCGTTGAAATGAGTGTAAGCGCCAGCAGGCAGGTGGCGAAGCCGCGGATCCTCGAGCGAATCATGGGTAATACTCCCCCTTGCTACCGCAGCCGTTCTGCGGGTATTCGTAGGCCGCCGCAGTTTAGCCGCCGGGCGGCAGGAAAGTAACGCAATGGCAAGAGTTCTCGTAACCGGCTCCGCCGACGGGCTGGGCCAGATGGCCGCCCGGCTCATGGTCGCCGACAGGCACCGCGTCGTCCTCCACGCACGCAGCAGCGACCGAGCGCACGAGGCCCTGGCGGCGGTACCGGGCGCCGAGACGGCGGTCGTCGGTGATCTGTCCAGCATCCGGGAAACCCGCGACGTCGCCGACCAGGTGAACGGCCTCGGGGCATTCGACGCGATCATTCACAACGCGGGCATCGGCTACCGGGAACGCCGCCGAATCGAGACCGAGGATGGGTTGCCGCACGTCTTCGCTGTCAATACGTTGGCCCCTTACATCCTGACGGCGCTCATCAACAAGCCGAAGCGGCTCATCTACCTGAGCTCGGGCATGCACCGCGGCGGAGACTCGAGCCTGCGGGACCTGGTCTGGAAAGAGCGTCCCTGGAATGGCTCGGGCGCTTACGCGGACACCAAACTCCACGATGTGATCCTGGCTTTCGCGGTGGCGCGCAAGTGGCTCGACGTGCTCGCCAACGCACTGGAGCCTGGCTGGGTGCCCACGAAAATGGGCGGCCCCGGTGCGCCGGACGACCTGGATGCGGCGCCCCGGACTCAAGTCTGGCTCGCCACCAGCGACGAGCCCGCCGCCAAGGTCAGCGGCCAATATTTTTATCACATGAAACGCCGTGCGGCGGACCCTGCGGCCGCCAATCCAACGATCCAGGATCGACTGCTGGCGCAATGCGCCGAGTTGTCCGGCGTGCCCTTTCCGGCGTGACAACTGCCGCCCACGCGTTGCTTGCGTCGCGGCGGCCGTAATCGACCGCCGCCAGCCCTCAAGGCTTCAACGGTGCGCGAATCTCGCCGCCCTTGTGCTCGGCACTGTGAATGTTCACGTACAGCTTGCCGGCCTTGTAGGCTTCGTACTGCTCATCGGTGAGCTTCGAGCCCTTGGGAACTGACCACGATCCGTCCGAGCCCTTCTCGAGAGTGATGATCGGCGGGCCATTCTCTCCGGGTGCCTTGCCCTCGTGGATGTGCCCCATCGTTCCCTCGAGCCCGGTCGTCGTGATCTTGCCGCTCACCGACTTGTCATCGCCAACCTTGATGTGTCCTTCACCCTTGGCGTTGGTCGTTACCGCGGGAACCTCCTGGTCGCCGGTCAGGCTCAGCTTGACGTCCTTGGCGCTTGCCAGGGTAAAACTCGCAACGAACAGCGTCGCGACCGCGGCGCGCTGGAGAATTGAGCTCATGTCAGTCCCTCTTGCGTAGCAACGCCTATGAACGCGCCATCGCCCGGTCGGGTTCCCGCCCGGACCGCACGCCCCGGTGACACGAGCCGCCTGCCGGTCAAGCGCCGCCTGCCTGCCCGACGGTCAACACGTTGTTGGTTCGATCCTTGTCCGGGATGACGTGATCCGGATCGACCGTCACCGAAGTGATCGGTCGCCGGCTGTCGAGATACAGCGTGGCCACGGACTTGAGGATCCAGGTTTCGGCCGGCAGGCGGATGCGCTGCGACGTGCCGTCTTTGAACTCGATCTGGACGGTGGCCGGCAGCACCAGCCGGTCGAGATTCTCGAAGGTCAGCAATGCCCCCTTGGCCGGATCGCCGTCCGGGTAGGTCACGCTCCTGGCCGCCAGGTCGAGCGTCCAGTTGTTGAAATACCAACCGCGCCAGAACCAGGTGAGGTCCTCGCCCCCCTCGCTCTCCATCGCTCTGAAGAAATCGGATGGCGCCGGATGCCGGAACGCCCAGTCGCGGATGAAGCGCCGCAAAACCCAGTCGAAGCGCTCCGGTCCGAGGATCTGCTCGCGCAACAACACCAGGCCCAACGCCGACTTGAAGTAGGTCACCGGGTGGCGGTACTTCTCGAGGACGGCATCCGCGCGCGTCATGATCGGGGGAGCCGCGGGATCAGCGAGAATTGGCAGAATCTCATCGACCGGGTTGCCACCGCCGGGCGCGTACTCCGGATCGCGCTTCGGTCCGTAGACACCCTTGCCGAAGACAGCCGATTCCTCGATGTCGATGAAGGTGTTGAATCCTTCATCCATCCAGGCATCGCGCCGCTCGTCGAAGCCCACGATCATGGGGAACCAGGTGTGGCCAATCTCGTGCGCGGTGATTGTTAACAACGCCTTGCCCTTGTCCTGGATACCGTCGAACAACACTCCCGGGTACTCCATGCCGGTCGAGCCGCCGGCCACATTCACTGCCGCCGGATAGGGGTACGGAAACCAACGCCGCGAGTACTCCTCCACCGCGTGCTTCAGATACTCGGTCGAGCGTCCCCAGGCCGCATTGCCGGCGCTCTCCACCGGGTAGAATGACATCGCGAGTGAGCTCCCGTTGTCGGGAAGCCGGATACGGGCCGCGTCCCACATGAACGCGCGGGAGGCGCTGAAAACCACGTCGCGTGTGTCGTCCATGTGGAAATGCCACGTGGAGGTTCCCTCGTGTGTCGGCCGACTCGCCACATCGCCGACTTCAGCCTGGGTACGGATGGCGACCGTCGCATCGCTGGTGCGGGCCTGCGCGAGTCGTGCGCGTTGTGTCGCGGTCAACACCTGCTCCGGGTTTTGCAGCGCGCCGCTGCCCGCAACCAACATGTCCCACGGCACCGTCACGAAGTAATCGAAACTGCCGTACTCGAGATAAAACTCCTGCGCCATGTAAGGCAGCGTGTCCCAACCATGCAGGTCGTCATAGACCGCCATGCGCGGATACCACTGCGCGATGTCGTAAATCTCCCCGTTCGGCGTCGTCGTCCACGAGGTGCGCCCGCCAAACAAGCCCGGAATCGTGTAGTGATACCGGATGTGCAGCCGGAGACTCCCGCCCGCGGCGCGCAGCGGCTGCGGCAAGCGGACCTGCAGCCGTGTATCCGACACCACGAAGTCAACCTTCGTTTCACGTCCCTTGCCGGTTTCGATCGACACCTCGTCCAGGGTGTAGCCGGTAGTAAACTCCTTACGCACCTCTTCGTCGGCGGCGACCGCGCGCGCATCCTTGCGATAGGTGTTCTGATCCAGCTGCAGCCACAGGCTCGGCAGCGCATCCGGGCTGTGGTTCGTGTAGGTAATGATCTCGGTCGCCCGCAACTCCTTGCGGGCCGTATCGAGACTCGCATGAATCTCGTAGTCCGCGCGGTTCTGCCAGTAATCCGGCCCCGGCGCGCCATTCGACGACCGGTACCGGTTCACCGGCTCCGGCAACGTGAGGGGCGCGAATGCCGGCGCACCGGCGGCGGCCCCAACCAAACCCAATGCAAACAACAGACTCACTCAACGACCTCCCGGATATCGAGACTACGCAGCGGCGCGAGAAATTCCTTCACGGTCAACAGGCCAACACACGGCATCGCCCCGGTTGGCAGCGGCACGCCCGTCGCGAGCTTGCGCGCCAGGGCGATAGCCGCCCCACAGGGAATGTGCGGACCGTGATTCTGGCCGGCCAGCAGGTTCCAGTTGACGTGCAGCAGCTTGCCGCCCGCCCCTTCCCCGGTGAGGCAGACGAACATGCCGCCCTGGTCGCTCAACAAAGGCTCCAGCCAATGACTCAAGCGTCGCAAGGGAGCCGCGAACGGCACGAGGCTGCGGAACAGGCGCAGCCGCACCAGCGCGGCGAGGGCCGACACGACGAGATGCCCCATGCTACTGGCGAAACCGGCATGAAAGGTTACGGTCCTGACAGTTGGATAGAGCGCGGGAAACAGGGTGAGATCCGGGATATCGCAACTGCTCAACAGGCGCCGCCCCAGCGGTAGCGGAAAATGGTGCCACTTGAGATCGCCCCACCCGTGAACCGTGCGCCACACACCCTCGCGCCACTCCTTGAACGACTTGCCACCGTAGCTGAAGACCCCTCTCACGGTGGCGAGCCCGGGCGCGCGCCCACCGGAACTGATTCCGAACTCTATGGTGTCGAGCCGTACGAACTGCGCCAAATAACGGTCAACTACGGCCGAAGACAGGGCCGGCACGGTGCTCGCGCCGCTGATGACGGTCACTCCACGCTCGCGCGCCGGCCCGTCCAGGCTCGCGATTCCGGTGACGAAGTCCCGGCCGTCGGCGAGATCGATGTAGTTGCAGCCGGCCTGGATCGCCGCTAGGGCGACCGTGTAGCCCTGCGATTGAAACGGACCGGCGGTGTTGACGACCGTAGCCACCGCGAGGTCGTGGAAGCGCCGCGCCAACTCGGGGTCCTGCGTGTTCAGGGCAACCGCGTGTCCCGGGGGAAGCTGCAGTTGCGCGGCAAGCACGGCAGCTTTGTGGGCATCACGGCCGGCCACCAGCAACCGGACCGAGGCGTCCGTCGCCAACGCCTCGGAAATTCGCTTCCCGAAGAAGCCGTACCCACCTAACACCAGGACTGTGTGCATCGGGCCGGTAGTCTACGCGACTAACGCGCGTAAGCACACGGCTCACTTCAAGGCCGTGGTGGCTGGGGGAAGCTCAGAACTTCGTTGGTGTAGGTTTCGACCACTACACTGAAGGGCGTTCCATCTGGAAGCGAGAGCACCGCGCGATGTTGAATAGTCTGCTCCGGAACCTGTAGAGGTCCCTTGCGCGCGGGGCCGAGCCTGCCGCCCATCTCCCACCCTTGTGGAAGCGGCGCCCACAGCAAGCGAGCCGAAAGCGTACGGCGGTGGAAGTGCAGCGCCTGCACTGCCCGGCCAAAAGGGGTGTCGCTCGTGTCGAGTACCTGGTTCATATCGGCCGTGAGCCGCGCGGGCACGTACCAGTTGTCCGCTTCCGAGAGCACGTGATCGCCGCAATGAAGCCGCACATGGCGATAGCGCACCGGGTCGCCAGGACTCACGCCGAGGAGGCTTCTGACTTCTTCCGTCGGCTCCTTGTCGCTGTCGTGCACGCGCTCTGCGACGATCTTCGGCGGCGTCGCCATCTTGTGGGCCTCGCACCAGCGATCGAGAGTGAGCGTTGCGCTGTCGTTGCTCAACAGGTCGGCATTCAACGTTTCCAGAAGCGCGAGCGCTTCGACACGGGTGGCAGGAGTATCGGGCCAGCTTTGCGCATGGACACCGTCCTGCGCACCGTCGGCGGCAGAGGCGACGAGCAGGCACACTCCGGCGGCACAGCCGCTCAACACTTCCAGAGCACTTCGCTTCATCGGGAGCCTCTCTGACTAATGCTCGCCTACTGCGGCCGCCCCTCAGCGGCAGCTTCCGGCGATCCTTCCTCTTACATAGTACCGGGCTACGCCCGGTAACGATCGCCCCTTTTCTTTATAAGATTTGGCTGCTCGCTGAGGGTCGCCCTCGCTACGGCGATCATTAGTCAGAGAGGCTCCTGGATCCTTCCAGAAATAATCGGATGGGAGGCATGAGTTTATACCCACTGTGTCTATGAAACCCCGTCCGTCCGCCTTATCCTCGCCGTCGAGAAGCGCTTAACAACGGAGCCCCTCATGAAAATCGCAATCATCGGCGCCACGGGTAACGTCGGCACCCGTCTCGTCAACGAAGCGCTCAATCGCCACCATGCCGTGAGCGCAATCGCGCGTGATACGTCGAAGCTGTCCCCGCGTACCGGCCTGTCCGCCACAGTCGGGGACGCGAGCAAGCCGGACCAGCTCGTTCCGCTGCTGAAGGGTCACGATGTCATCATCAGCTCGCTGCGCTTCCAGAGCCCGAATCCGTCTCCCAAGGAGCTCATCGAGCTGGTGCGGCGCTCCGGCGTCAAGCGCTACCTCGTCGTGGGCGGAGCGGCGAGCCTGGAGATCGCGCCCGGGGAGATCCTGCTGAACTCGCCCCATTTCCCGCCCGCGTACAAGCCCGAGGCCGCCGCGGGCAAGGCCTTCCTGGATGCGCTGCGCGAGGTGAAGGACCTGGACTGGACTTTCCTCAGCCCGTCGGCCTTCTTCGGACCGGGCGAGCGCACCGGCAAATTCCGCCTGTCCGACAACACCCTGTTGACCGCGGCCGACGGCAAGAGCTCGATCTCGTACGAGGATTATGCGATTGCGATGCTCGATGAGATCGAGCATCCCAAGCACATCCGCGGCCGCTTCACGGTGGGTTACTAGGAGCCTGGCTGGCTCCTGCCTCCTGAAAGCGGTGCATGCGGCTCACCAACTCGGTGGGGATTTCCGTCGCGCGCGAGGTGTTGGATGAGATGAACACCAACACCTGGCGCACCCGCATGCGCAACTCCCCGCCCAGGGAGGCCTCGATGCGCAGCTCGCACGAGGTCCGCCCCACCTTCAGCACCCACAGGTTGAATGTCAACCGGTCGCCGTAGCGCGTCGGTTTGACGAAGTCCACCGTGAAGTGGACCGAGGGCGTCAGCAACTGCTTGTGATGGAACAGGCCCGGAGCGCTCGCCATCAGCCCCTCCTCGAACCAATCCTCCACGAAGTCGCTGATCATCTCGAAGTAACGCGGGTAGAACACCCAACCGGCGGCATCGCAATGCCCGAACCGGACGAGAATCTCACGTTGAAACGCGGCCATGCGGGACTCGCTCGCGGCTTCACTGGTACCGCCGCGCAGATTAGCAGGCTAGACTGGACGAAAGCATCCTACCAAGGCAAAACAGGCCGTCCATGCTGCTCAAATGTGCCGTTTACGAGAATGGCCGCAAAGTCGCTGACATTCCCGGGTCCGAGATCCACAGCTACGTCTGCCGGCCCGGCTGCTTCGTCTGGGTCGCGATGCGCGACCGGGACATCGCGCTCCTGGAGGAGATGCGCGAGCAGTTCAACCTCCATCCCCTGGCCGTGGAAGATGCCCAGGTCGGGCACCAGCGGCCCAAGATCGAGGAATACGGCGACTGCCTGTTTGCAGTCCTGCACATGATCGAGCCCGGCATGCCCGACCTGGTGGTCGGAGAAGTGGATATCTTCGCAGGTCCCAACTACGTGCTGTCGGTACGCAGTGGCGTGCAAAAGGGTTTCGATGACGTACGCGCGCGCGCCGAAGGTGAGCCGGAGTTGCTCAGCCATGGATCTTGCTACGTGCTCTATGCGCTGATGGACGCCGTCGTGGACCGCTACTTTCCGATCATCGACCAGCTCGAAGACCAGCTCGAGGATATCGAGAAACGCATTTTCACCGTGGATGGCGACCCGCGCGCCAACATCCAGGCGCTGTATGAGCTGAAGCAACGCTTCATGACCCTCAAACACGCCGTCGCGCCTCTCCTGGAGGGCGTATCCAACCTCTCCGGAGCCCGGGTTCCCGCCCGCGTCGCGGGCCTGCGCGAGTATTTTCGCGACATCTATGACCACCTGGCGCGTCTCAACGGAATCATCGAAACGAGCCGCGATACCGTCACGGCGGCCACGTCGGTGAACCTCGGCATGATCTCCATGCAGGAAAACGAGACCATGAAGCGTCTCACCGCCTATGCGGCACTCGTCGCCATTCCCACGTTGATTGCCGGCATCTACGGCATGAACTTCAAGTTCATGCCGGAGCTGGAATGGCACTACGGCTATCCAGTCTGCATGGCGATCATGACCGCGCTCGACGGCTACCTGTTCTACCTGTTCCGCAAGTCCAAGTGGCTATAAACGACAAGTACACCTCATTCGCGGAGCTCCAGGCGGGAGAGATTCTCAACGAGGATTATTCCGTCAACCTGCGCGCGCGACCCGGAGCCCGCGCGCTGATCATCGCGCCGCACGGCGGCAGTATCGAAATCGGGACCTCCGAGCTCGCGACCCTGATCGCGGGCGTGGAACACAGCCTGTTCACCTTCGACGGCCACAAGCCTCGCGGCCGCAATCGCGACCTGCACATCACGAGTCACAACTTCGACCACCCCGAATGCGTTGCTCTCGCCGCCCGCCATGCGGTCGTGCTCGCTGTACACGGCTGCAAAGGTGACGCATCCCGGATCTATGTCGGGGGCCTCGACGAGGAGTTGAGCGTGCTCCTCACCCAGCGACTCAACACAGCCGGCTTCCCGGCCGCTTCCGCAGGTCACATCTATCCCGGGCGCAATCGCCTCAATATCTGCAACCGTGGCGCTCATGGTCGAGGTGCCCAACTGGAGCTCACAGTGGACTTGCGCACACCCGAGAAGCGCGCTCTCATCGCACCGATCGTCAGAAGCGCATTGGCGGAGTACTCATGACGAACGAGCCTTGGCCGGAGCTGCCGCTGCAGCTTTGGCGCGATACCTACGCGACCCTGCACATGTGGACGCAGATCGTCGGCAAAGTGTGCCTGGCGCTCACCCCGAAAGTAAACCAGTACTGGAATATCGCTTTCCAGGTGTCCTCACGCGGTTTGGCCACTCCCGCGATGCCGTGCGGCGACGAACGTACACTCAACATGACATTCGACTTCATCAGCCACGAGCTGATTGCGAAATGCTCGGATGGTGCCGTCCGGAGCATTCCCCTCGCGCCGCGCACGGTCGCCGTGTTCTACGCGGACACGCTCCGCATGCTGCACGAGCTGGGCGTCGATGTGAAAATCTGGACGATGCCCGTCGAGGTCCCGGATCCCATCCGCTTCGAGTTGGATAACACGCATGCGTCGTACGATCGCGAGTATGCGCACCGCTTCTGGCAGATCCTCGTACGCGTCGCCCCGGTGATGCAGGAATTCAGGGGGAAATTCGCAGGCAAGTGCAGCCCCGTGCATTTTTTCTGGGGCAGCTTCGATCTCGCGGTCACCCGATTTTCCGGGCGCGCCGCGCCCGAGCGGCCCAACGCGGATCCGATCACCCGCGAAGCCTACTCCCAGGAAGTCATCAGTCATGGTTTCTGGCCCGGCGGCGGCGCGGTGCCTGCGGCGGCGTTCTACGCTTACGCCGCACCGGAACCGGCGGGGTTCAAGGACGCGAAAGCCGCACCCGCGGAGGCGTTTTACAACCGGGAACTGTCGGAATTCATCCTGCCCTACGAGGCCGTGCGTGCGCAGCCCAGCCCCGCCGCAACACTGCGGAGCTTCCTACAGAGCACGTACGATACAGGTGCCCGGTTGGGGCACTGGGATCGAGCCAACCTGGAACGACCGGGCTAACGCGACGCGGTCAGCGCCAGCACCGGCTCGACACGATACATGTCGGGCAACGCACGCCGTAGATTCTCGATCTTCGGCAGGTCGTTGAACATGATGTAGCTCGAGTTGGGGTTGTGAACGAGGTAATCCTGGTGATACGCCTCGGCCGGGTAAAAACCCTGGAGCGGATCGACGCGCGTCACGATCGGACGACTGAACACGTGATCCTTTTGTAACTGGTCGATATAGGCATGTGCGATCTTCTCCTGCGTCGGGTCCGCGAAGAAAATCGACGAACGATACTGCGTGCCGGAGTCGGGCCCCTGCCGATTCAACTGGGTTGGATCGTGGGCCACTGAAAAGAACACGCGCAGAATTTCCCCGTATGAGACTTGCGAGGGATCGAACTGCACCTGGATGGACTCGGCATGTCCGGTGGTGCCCGTGCTGACCGTGTCGTAGTGGGCAGTGGACTTGGAGCCGCCGGCGTAACCAGCCAACACCTTGTGCACGCCCTTGACGTGCTCGAACACGCCTTGCGTGCCCCAGAAACAGCCTCCCGCCAGAACGGCGGTCTGCAGCGGTCCGGGCGCGCGCGGATTGTCCAGCGCCGGAACGGGAACGGCGGTCGGTTTTTCCGCCGCGCGCACGCCACTGCCTATGTTCGAGAACGCCGCGGCAAACCCCAGGACCAGGATCCCGGCAATGGCGGCGAACAACCACTCCATGCTGCGCGTTTTCACGACCAAGCCTCGCTTGAATCCCCGCTGGAACGGGGACTCGTCAGTATATCTGCAGATACTACGCCTTCATGGGCACGCCGAAAGCCCTTCATGACCGGAGCGCAGCGGAGGAAATCCCGAGAAGCGCCAGGGGGGCGCGACGCGGGGCAAGGGTTTGCCCGGCTGTCGGCCGTCCCCGGCTGTAAGCCCCTGGCCTTGCGAGTGTTTCTGGCAGACTGCCGCGAGCAACATCGCGGGGTCGACAGCGACATGACGAGCTTTTCCCGGTCTGCCACCGCCTGGCTGCTGGCGGTCTTTTGCGCGCTACCGGGCGCACGGGCCGAGACGGTCCTCATTACCGGCTCCAACCAGGGGATCGGCCTGGAATTCGCCAAGGAGTATGCCGCCAAGGGCTGGAACGTCATTGCCACCCATCGGCGCGACCTGGTTCCAGAGGAGCTGGCGCGGCTGCAGCAGATGTATCCCAACAAGGTCCGGGTCGAGCACCTCGACGTCACGGATGCGACCCAGATCAAGACGCTGGCCGCCAAACTCAGAGGTCAGCCGATTGACGTCCTCGTCAACAACGCGGCCCTGACCCGCCTCGCCCCGCTCACCGACCGGCAGGGCAACGCGGGGCAGCTCTTCGGCACCCTCGACTACGACCAACTCGACCTGTTCATCCACACCAACGTCGCGGGTCCCTTGCGAGTTACCGAGGCCCTCATCGACAACGTCAGGGCCAGCAAGCAGAAGAAAGTCATTGCCATCAGCTCCGCGGCCGGCATGCTTTCCATGCCGCCGCGCGCCGCGGATCACTACTGGTATCGCATCAGCAAGACCGCGCTCAACAGTGCGATGCGGTTGCTCGCGGCGCAGTTCAAGAAAGATGGCGTCATTGTCGGCATCTTTCATCCCGGCGGTGTGCAGGTGGAGAGTTTGGGAGACCTGCGCCTGCCCGGTTTCGTGCCGCCGTCGGAAGCAGTGGGTAAGATGATCACGACCATCGACGGTCTGACGCTCAAGGACAGCGGACGTTTCATGCAGAGCGACGGCAGAGACCAGCCGTGGTGAGCGCAACCTGGACGCAACTCACTCGTCCAGACCAACCACGTATCTCACGAAGTCGTCCGCACGCGTGAAGCTGTCATAGAGACGCCGCGCGGTCAGGTTGTTGCCGCGGGTGTGCCAGTATAGTTTCGGCCAGCCGTTCTGGCGCGCGAGCACGACCAGGTCCTGCAAAAGCATGCGTCCGACACCGCTGCCGCGGACCGCGCTGTCGACAAACAGATCCTCGAGATAACACACGGGTGCCGCGGCCCAAGTGCTTTCGTGGAGCACCGAGTTCGAAAATCCAACCACGCGCCCATCGAGCTCCGCAACCCGGCCGAGCATCGGCACGGCGGGATTCAGAATCCGGCGCCACGTTGATTGCGTAATGGACTCCGGAACCGTTTCTTCGTAGAAGGCGTTATAACCCGCCCAGAGCTCGCGCCACCTGGGCTCGTCCTCACGGGTTGCCGCTCTGACAGTGATCATGGGGATTGCCCCGTCCGCACCGGCCGGCCACCGGCGCCGGACATCATAAAGGGTTCCAAGTCAGTGCAGTGTGGAAATGGGTGTCACGCGCCACACGGTATTGCCAACGTCGTCGGCTACGAGCAGCGCTCCGGATCGATCGACTGCCACGCCAACGGGACGGCCGAGGGCATCACCTCGCTCGCTGAGAAAGCCCGTCAGAAAGTCCTCCGGCAACCCGGATGGCCGGCCGTTCGTAAAGGGGACAAAGATCACCTCGTAGCCGCTGCGCGGCTTGCGATTCCACGAGCCGTGCTGGCCAATGAATACGCCACCGACATAGCGCGATGGAAACAGCTCACCGGAATAGAACACCAGCCCCAGCGATGCGGTATGCGAGCCGAGCGCGTAGTCGGGAATGATCGCCCGTGCCACGAGGTCCGGGTTCTGCGCCTTCACGCGCGGATCCAGGTGACGCCCGTAGTAACTGAACGGCCAACCATAGAATCCGCCGTCCCGCACGGCAGTCATGTAATCAGGCACCAGGTCATTGCCGAGCTCATCGCGCTCGTTGACGGCCGTCCACAAGGCGCCGGACTGCGGCTCCCAACCCATGCCGTTCGGATTGCGCAACCCGGTGGCAAACGGCCGGGATCGACCGGTGGCCGGATCGACCTCGATGATCCGTGCCCGGTCCTGCTCGACTGCCAGGCCGTTCTCAGCCGCGTTGCTGTTGGAACCGATCGTGACATACAGGTGGGTGCCGTCGCGACTTGCGATGACGTTCTTGGTCCAGTGATGGTTGATGGGACCCGCCGGCAGGTCCATGACTTTTGTACCGGGAGCGGACAACTGCGTCGCACCCTCCCGATAGGTGAACCGCAGCAGCGAGTCGGTATTGGCAACGTACAAGTTGGAGCCGCTCAGCGCCATGCCAAACGGCGAGCTCAATCCCTGTAGGAAGGTCGTACGCGTGACGGCGGCCCCGGTGTTACTCACGCCACGCAACAACGTTATGCGGTTCGCGCTGGGCACGCCGCTACCGGCCTGCTTCATGAACTTGCGTTGCACCCAGCCGCGGATGCCGCGCCCGTCCTGCGGCCGCTGCGGCGCGTTACTTTCGGCAACGAGGACGTCACCGTTGGGCAACACGTAAAGCCAACGAGGATGATCGAGACCGGACGCGTAAGCCGTTACCGCAAATCCAGGCGCCGCTGTTGGCATCCGCCCCGGGGGCCAGCCGTGCGCCGGTGCGATATGCAGTGTCGGGATCAACTTATGTTCGGGCGACGGGAGGATTACGCTCGTGCCGGCCCCGAATTGCTCCGGCATCCTGGAGGTCCCGGCGCAAGCCAACAACGCAAACACCGGTACGACCGACACGCAAGCACGGGTGAGCTGATAATGCATACCAACACCGTGACAGCAAATGGTGTGCCGCTTCGGACACACCTCCCGAACCGGGAACGCCTCTTTACGCGGGTGCGAGCGCTGCCGCGGCGGTTGGCGGTGCCGCAACGAGACGCAGGAATGTGATTTCCGACGGGGCTCCGAAACGATTCGGTGGTCCCCAATAGCCGGTCCCGCGACTGATGTAGACCCACAGATGATTCAGGCGGTGCAACCCGGCGGTGAACGGCTGTTGCAGGCGCACGAACAGATTCCAGGGCCAGAACTGACCGCCGTGAGTGTGACCGGAGAGCTGCAAGTCAAAGCCCGCTGTCACGGCGGCGGCGGCCGAGCGCGGTTGATGCGCAAGGAGAATCTTCGCCGCCGCGTCGTCCGGAGCGCCCGCCAGCGCCGCTGTCGGATCGCTACGCTGTGCCGGATTGAAGTGGTGCGCGCTGTAGTCCGTCACTCCGGCGACGACCAATGGGGCGCCCCTGTGCCAGATCACGACGTGCTCGTTCAGGAGCACCTGCAGGCCAAGACGTCTGAACTCTTCGATCCAAGCCCGCGCGCCGGAATAGTACTCGTGATTTCCCGTGACGAGAAAGGTGCCATAGCGCGCTTTCAAGCGACCCAGCGGCGCTATGTGCCCCTGGAGGTCCGGCACGGAGCCGTCCACGATGTCCCCGGTTACGGCGACGAGATCCGCACCCAGGCTATTCACGGCATCGACAATCGCGTCGACATAATCCCGCTTGATCTGCGAGCCCACGTGGACGTCGCTGATCTGCGCTATCGTGAAACCCTGCAATGCCTGCGGCAAATTCATGAGCGGGACGTCGACGCTGACGATACGGGCGCGGCGGCGTGCCCCTGCGAAGCCGACCGCGGTGACGAACGCGGCCAGGCCCACCGCCAAGAGAGCTGTCGCGCTCTGGAGAGTGTGTACATAGCGCACCGGCAACGAGACAATAGCCACCAGCAGGACGATGTCGCGCAGCAGAGTAAAGACGAACACCGACGAGAACAGGCTCATGGCGAACAGTCCGACCGCGGCCACTTTGTCGGCCAGCACCCTGGACTGAATCGAGCGGGATCTCAGGCCCGCGAGCATGAGCGCGCCCGAAACGAGCAGTAGCAGCGCGCCCCCGAACCGAACCCCGGGACTTGCGGCCAGATCAGGCAGCAGGCGCAGGCCGATGTAGGCGTGCAGGAGACCCAATATGATGACAGGCATGAGACGGCGGACCATTGAGTGATGGCGATGTGGGATCAGCGAGGGGCGGTCGGTTCAGATATGGGACCGTGTCACGGGGCTTCAACGACGCCGTGACGAATTACTGATGGCCAACCCCCGCCCCGCCTCCTCGGCACCGGCTGCGCCGCCCGATGGCCTCCCTGTTCCGCGCCGCAACTGGGCGATCGCAACGATCATCCTGGCAATCACGATGACCGTGCTCGACAGCACGATCGTGAACGTCGCCTTGCCCACCCTGGCGCGCGATTTCCATACGAGCGCCGCCGCTTCGATCTGGGTAGTCAACGCCTACCAGGTCGCGATTCTCATTGCTTTGCTACCGCTTGCGTCCCTGGGGGAGATTGTCGGTTATCGACGCGTCTCCCAATATGGGCTCGGCCTCTTCACGGTTGCGTCGCTCGCCTGCGCTCTCGCGCCTTCGCTCACGACGCTCAGCATCGCACGCGTCATCCAAGGCTTTGGTGCCGCGGGTGTCATGAGTGTGAACTCCGCTCTGGTGCGCTTTACCTATCCGCACCGGCTGCTCGGACGCGCGATCGGGATAAATGCCTTCTCAGTCGCCATCGCCGCGGCGATCGGACCAACAGTCGCCTCCGCGATCCTGGCGATCGCCGACTGGCGCTGGCTTTTCGCGGTCAACGTCCCCATTGGCACGGTCACCATCCTCATCGCGATCTACGCTCTACCCGCAACCGATCGCTCCAAACGATCACTCAACTACGCCGGCGTGGCGCTGCAGGCGGGGACCTTCGCACTGTTGATTTGCGGGATGCAGTCGCTGGCGCAGGATGCGGTGACGACACTCGCCAGCGTGGAAATCGCGGCCGGTGTCGCATTGGGGTTGCTGCTCGTGCGCCATGAAATCAACCGTAGCGCGCCACTCATTCCGTTCGACCTGTTGCGCATCCGCCTGGTCTCGCTGTCGGTCGTCACTTCCGTCTGCTCATTCATGGCGCAGACGGTGGGGTTGGTCGCCATGCCGTTCGAGATTCAGCGGGTGGGTCACTCGGCCGCGGAGACCGGACTGTTGATGACTCCATGGCCGGTGAGTGTTGCCATTGCCGCGCCCATCGCCGGCCGCCTGGCCGATCGCTACCCGGCCGGAATACTCGGCAGTGTCGGACTGATCACCCTGGCGTCGGGTCTGACCTTCCTCGCACTCTTCCCGGAGCATGGCTCGCCGGCGGATCTCATCTGGCGCATGGCCCTGTGCGGGCTGGGGTTTGGATTCTTTCAGTCCCCCAACAACCGGACTCTCATTGCGTCGGCGCCGCGCGAGCGTACGGGTGCCGCGGGAGGAATGCTCGCGACCGCGCGATTGCTCGGACAGACGCTCGGCGCGGCCGGCCTGGCTATTCTGTTCCGGGCCTTTCCCTTGAAAGGGTCGAATTTCGCGTTGGGTGTCGGGGCGGGCATTGCCCTGATGGCGGCCGTGGTGAGCGTCAGCCGGCTCGCGGGGACGCCTCCTGCGCAACAGGGTGCCCGGGCGTGACTGCTCTGCGGGATATCTTCGGCGAGCGCCTCTACAGCGCCGCGGAACAACTGCTCACGAAGGACGTGCGGATACTCCAGGGCGGTGGAGTTGTAACGGGCGTCGTCGGGACCGCTCGTGTCTACATCCGTCGCCTGAATGGCAAGATTGAGGGCGAATGCAGTTGCAACGAACGGGGCCCTTGCGTTCACGTGGTTGCCGTATCGATTGCCGCGGAGAGTCGCTCGGCAGCCAGTGCCCAAGCGCCGGTCGCCGCCCGCCGAGTCCTCGCAGAGACAGCGGCACCACCTCGCTCTACCTCCGGGCAACAACAGCGCCTGTGTTATCTGTTGACCGATCGGCTGCAAGTGTCGGTATGGATAGGCCAGGAGGGCACCCACCTCTTCGCACTGCGCCCGCCCGCTGGCGCTGGCGACTATCCGCGCTACGTGCAACCAAACGATCGCGGGATCCTCGAGGCTTTGGGTAACGGCTCGCAGGTTTCCGCGGCGTTGCTGGCACAGATCGTCAACACGGGCCGCGCCTTCTGGTTGTCGCTTCGCAACCAGGTGTTACGCCCGGGGCCGCCCCGCAACGTAGTTTTTTCCTGGGTGGCACAGGCCAATGGCGACCAGGAGCTCCGCGCCTCCGTGGACCCAACGGTAACGGTATTTCCTGCAATCGACCCGCCGATCTACATCGACTCTGCCACCGCCGAAACAGGCCAGCTCGAATCACCACTGTCCTGGACCGCGGTGCGCAAATACTGGGGCCAACCTGGTGTTGCGCCAGAGCTCGTCGCTGCCGTCAACGAAGAGATCGCGCAGGAAACAGCCGCCGGCGGCGAGCTTACCCATCAAGCACACGACGTGCTCTCGAGCACGTCGCGCGACGCGACCGAAACCGCAAACGCGCCGCCGGTTTGCTCCTCGTCGCATACGGTACCCTTTCCCAAACTCCGCTCGCTGCCCGTCGACAAGCGTCCCCTGGCGTCTCTGACACCGCGCCTGACCCTGGCGTCGGGCCCGGCCGCGACGCTCTATTTCCTCTACAACGGGGTCGCCGTCGACAGCCGACGGTTGCAGGACGAGCACGCCTGCGCCCGCCAGATGCTGGACGAAGTGCTGTACGAGATTCCCCGTGATCTCGAGCTCGAGCAGCGATTCCGCAAGCAACTCGCGGAAGCGTTGCCCAGCGCGGAGCAGGATCGCGAGGCGTGGCTCGAATTCCTGTTGAACGCTCGCCCGCGACTCGAGGCCGACCGTTGGGAGATCGAGGTGGCCGCCGGGTTCCCCTATCGGTTGGCACGAGCTGACGACTGGTATGGCGACCTGGAGACGGATCGCCGCCAAGGTTGGTTCAACCTGCGATTGGGCGTTGTGGTGGACGGGCAGCACGTCAACCTCCTGCCCGCCCTCGCACGCTATCTGCAAACCACGCTGGCCGAGAGCCAAACCTCGTTGCCCACCGACGCAACGGCCGAGCCCGCCGCGCCGCTCGGCAATGCGGGTTGTCGCGTGGGCGATCAGTGGCTCATCCTCCTCGATGACGGCCGCTATCTGCCCGTGGCGATCGAGCGCATCCAGCGCATCGCCCACACCCTCGTCGAGCTATTCGACCGCGACGCCCTTACGAAACAACAGGCTCTATCGCTTCCGAAGAGTCATACCGGTCGCGTCGTGCAACTGGCGCGCGACTTGAATGGTCCCGCGCTGCCCTCCATCGCTCCCCAGCGCTGCGCGCTCACATCGACTGCACCGGAACTGCGCGCGCTAGTCGACGATCTGGAGTCCTCGGGCGGGATCCAACCGCTCGCCGCACCGACGGGATTCCGGGCCGAATTGCGACCCTACCAGCAGGAAGGACTCGGCTGGCTGCAGTTCCTGCGCCGCCACCATCTCGGCGGCATCCTCGCCGACGACATGGGGCTGGGCAAAACGGTGCAAACCCTGGCCCACCTCGTGCTGGAGAAACAACAGGGCCGTTTGCTACGGCCGGCATTGATCGTCGCGCCGGTCAGCACGCTCGGTAACTGGCAGCAGGAGCTGCACCGGTTTGCGCCGGAGCTGAATGGCCTGGTACTGCACGGCAGCCGCCGACGCGAGTCCTTCCCGTTCATCGACAAAGTCGACGTGGTCATCACGGGCTACCCTCTCCTGCAAGTCGACAGCGAGATCCTGCTGGCCCGCGACTACTCCCTGGTCATTCTGGATGAAGCCCAGATGATCAAGAATCCGAAGGCCAAGGTGTCGGCCGTCGCACGCTCCTTACGCGCGCAGCATCGGCTGGCCCTGACGGGCACGCCCGTGGAAAACCACCTCGGGGAGCTGTGGTCGCTGTTCGATTTTGCACAACCCGGCCTGCTCGGTGAGGAGCGGCATTTCCAACGCCACTACCGCACACCGGTTGAAAAGGACGGGAATCGTCTCCGTGCCCAGGCGCTGGCGCAACGCGTCGGCCCTTTTCTCCTGCGGCGCACGAAAGATGCAGTCGCCAAGGACCTGCCGCCCAAGACGGAGATCGTGGAAACGCTCGCGCTCGATGAGCGCCAACGCGATTTCTACGACGGCATCCGTCTCGCCAGTCACCGTCATATCCAGGAGGTCGTGAAGCAACAAGGCCTGGCGCGCAGCCAGATAACGATCCTCGACGCCTTGTTGAAGCTCCGCCAGGCCTGTTGCGATCCGCGCCTGCTCGGGGTGGCCGCGGCGAAGGAAGACATTCCCTCCGCCAAGTTGGAGTGGCTCTCGAGTGCGCTGCCGGAGTTGATTGCTGAAGGACGCCGGGTGTTGCTGTTCTCGCAGTTCACCTCCATGCTGCGGCTCATCGAGTCGACAGTCAGTGCGCTGGGCATACCCTACTGCCTGTTGACGGGTGAGACCCAGAACCGCCCGGACGTCATAGCCCGGTTCCAATCGGGCGCCGTGCCCTTGTTCCTCATCAGCCTGAAAGCCGGCGGCACCGGACTCAACCTCACCGCGGCCGACACGGTCATCCACTACGACCCCTGGTGGAACCCCGCCGTCGAGGCACAGGCGACCGACCGCGCACACCGCATCGGGCAGGACAAGCCCGTGTTCGTCTACAAGCTGATCGCCCAGGGGACGGTGGAAGAAAGAATCCTGCAGCTCCAGGCCGACAAGCACGCGCTGGCCAGTCGCTTGTACACCGAGAGCTCCGGCTCGCCCGCCTCCCTCACTCCCGCCGATATCGAGGCATTGTTCGCACCGTGACCGACACTTCACTCCAGGCCCAGGTAGACGCCCAACTCCTCGAGCAAGGCTCGTTCGCACCGCTCGAGTTGCTCTTCAACTCCGGCCGTTTGCTCTACAGCGACTATGAAGGCTGGCGCCGGCGCGAGCTCGAATTCCTCGACGGCGCCCTGATGGGCAACAGCGACAAAATCAGGGCGGAGCTCGAGCAGGCCATCGCGTATGCCAAGCGCATGGGGCTGGTCGAGCAGCCCCAGGAGTTTCTGCCGTGGCACACGGACACCGCATCGTCGCTGGCAGGCTTCGGCGGCGGGGGCGGCGGCGCGGGTGCGGGCGCGGCCGCTGGCGCGGGCGGCCACGCGTTCAAGCAACCTGCGGGCCAAGCCGATCGGCCGCTGCGCATCAGTATGGACCCGCAGTTACAGCGCCTGATCGGCAGCCGCTACTTGCGTGCGCAGAACGTACCGCAGCTGGACTTGTTTTTCGACAACCCCATCGTGGCCCTGACCAACGGGATCGTGCAGTCGCTGTCGACGCGCAACCTGCCCAACGCCCAACGCCAGTTGGATCAACTCTATGCGCAGGCGCCCACCCATGCGGACCTGGCCGCGTTCGACCAACTCCTGGCCGCGTTGGGACATCTGGGACACCCGATCGAATCACCTCGCGACGAGCTGACCTTCCTCATCGAGCTGACACCCACAGCACGGCGCCTGCTGGGTGCGCAGTCCCGCGACCTCCTGTCCCCGCTGTGGCAACAACTCGCGACCGCCGTGGCTGAAGTTGCCTTCGATCCCGCCGAGCCCGACCTCCATCGCAGCTTCGCTCTATGCCAGGCCCAGGATTGGCCAGCAGTGAGCGATTGCGTCCTCCGCGAGCCGAACTGGCAGTCGCACACCCCGCTCTGCCTACGCGTAGTCGAATCCGCATTCCACCGCCGCCGCCGCGTCGAGGCCCTCGCGGCGTGGTGCCACGTATGTTGGCGCACCCCTTCGAGCGCCTCCGCTCCAGAGGCCTCCGCTCCAGGCGCCTCCGCTTCGAGCCCCTCCGCCTCGGGGACCTCCGCTCCGAGCATCTCCGACTTCGTGAGCCGCCTCCGCCAACCCGAGCTGACTTCTCTCTGGCACCGCTTCCTCGACGAGGAAGATCCCCTCCCCGAGGCCGACTTCCCATCCTGGCTCCTCATCCAGGAGCCCGCGTTGGTTCTACAACTGGCTGAAGACCTGGCCCCTGCCGCCACCGCCCCGGAAGAGTGCTACCGCTGCGTCCATCGGTGTCTCACTGCCCGTCGCGCGCGCCGCACAGCTGAGGAACTGGAGCAACGCAAGGTCCTGCAGACGACCAACCCGGTCCTGTTCCAGTTGCTGAAGACCTCGGCCTGACGGCGACGCCTGCATGCGCCGCCGGCACCGCACACCCCGATCGCGCGCGCCGAGGTCCGCATGCGCTGGACCCCCGGCGCCATCCTCCACCCCGAACAATACTTCCAGTCCCAGTGATGTGAACCTCGCGGCTCCGCAGGGCTGCGGCCGACGTCGCCACCTCCGCAGGTGGCGACCCCCGGCGCGCCTGAGGCTACTTGGGCGCAGCCGATCCCTTGAGGCAGTCACTCATGAATTTCTTACGATCGGCGCCGGACAGTCCCTTTGTCTTGGCGTCGGCGTTACAGTCCTTCATCTTCTGCTGCTGACTGTTGAGCGGCTTGCTGTCGGCAGCCGGGCTGGCCGACAGACAGGTCTTCATGAACGCCTTGCGGTCGTCGCCGCTGAGTCCCTTGCTCTTGGCGTCGGCATTGCAAGTCGTCATCTTGGTTTGTTGAGTGTTATCGGCCGCCGCCGGCTGCACCATGGTTGCCGCGGCAAGGATCGCACCCAGGGTCGCCAGCCAAATGGAACGTTTGCGAGGCCCCGTCCCTGCGCCTCGCCCTTCGGGCCGGCTACCGCCGTCAAAAATCGATCCGGTCGATTTTTTCATAAGCCCTCCTCTTATAAACCGCCATTATCGGAAGCCCTATGGTAATCGACTACACGGTCAAATGCCGCTGGACCAGCTCATCGGTGAGCTCGGCAATACCCCCCGACACCACCAGCCGCCCCTTGTCCAAAATCCGCACGTCGCTCGCCACCCGACGGGCGAAGGGCAGCTTCTGCTCCACCAGCAACACGGTCAGCCCGGCGGCCCGCAGGCGGGTAATCACGTCGCCGATCTCGTGCACGATGTTGGGCTGAATGCCCTCGGTGGGCTCATCCAGTATCAACAGCGTCGGCTCGATCACGAGCGCCCTACCAATCGCGAGTTGCTGTTGCTGGCCCCCGGAGAGATCGCCACCCCGCCGATTGAGCATGCGCTTCAGAACCGGAAACAGCTCATAGATGTGCTCAGGCACCGCACGCGCACCATCCTTGCGGGCGGCCAGTCCAACGCGCAGATTTTCCTCGACGGTCAACTGCGAAAAGATCTCGCGCCCCTGGGGAACATAGCCAACACCCAGTCGCGCACGTGCCTCCGCGGGCAATGCCCGCAGGTCATGGCCTGCGAACGACAACTCCCCGGTCGCCAACGGCAGCAGCCCCATGATGCATTTGAGCAAGGTCGTCTTGCCCATGCCGTTGCGCCCCATCAGACAGGTGCACGAGCCCTTCGGAACCGTCAGGTCGAGGTCCCACAGAGTGTGGCTCCCGCCATAGAACTGATTGACGTGCCTGACAGTCAGCATCACGGTCATTCGCCCAGGTAAACCTCGACGACCTTCGGATCATTCTGCACCTGGTCGATGCTGCCTTCGGCAAGCACCTGACCCTCGTGCAACACGGTGACTTTCTTCGCGATCGACCGTACGAAGTCCATGTCATGCTCGACGACGATGACGGAGTGCGCTCCGGCCAAGGACGTCAGCAGCTCTGCGGTGCGTTCTGTCTCCTGCGGCGTCATTCCCGCAACGGGCTCATCTACGAGCAACAGCCGCGGCGCCTGCATGAGCAGCATGCCGATCTCGAGCCACTGCTTCTGCCCATGCGACAAAGTGCCCGCGAGCGCCTGCCTGCAATCCGCCAGGCCGATCGTCTCCATGACCTCATCGATACGATCGCGCTCGAGCGGCGTCAATCGCGCGAACAGACCATGCCAGACGGACTTGTCACCCGCCATGGAGAGCTCGAGATTCTCGAACACCGTGTGCTGCGCAAACACCGTGGGCTTCTGAAACTTGCGGCCGATACCCGCCTGGGCAATCTCCGGCTCCGTGTGCGCCAGCAGGTCGATCGTCTGCCCGAACCACGCGGACCCGGAATCCGGTCGCGTCTTGCCGGTGATCACGTCCATCATGGTCGTCTTACCCGCGCCGTTGGGCCCGATGATGCAGCGAAGCTCGCCGGTCTCGATGTACAGCGTCAGCGAGTTGAGTGCTTTGAAGCCATCAAAACTGACAGTGATGTCTTCGATGTACAGAATAAGACCATGCGAGGCGTCCGGCCCCACTGCCAGAGGATCACCGGTTACGATCTGCCCCACCCGCGGCGAACGTGCACTGCGCGAACGGCCCGAAAGCTTTCCAGCAAGTCGAGCGATGTTCATGCTCGAGCCGCCTTGCGACCAGCCACTCGGGCAACCAGCCCGACGACACCTCGCGGCAGAAACACCGTAACCAGCACGAACAGGGCGCCGAGCGCGTACAACCACATCTCGGGCAGCGCTGCAGTCAGGTACGTCTTCGCATAGTTCACCAACAACGCACCCGCAACGGCACCATACAGAGTGCCTCGGCCTCCAACAGCGACCCAGATGACCAGCTCGATGGAGTTGAGCGGGGCGAACTCACCCGGATTGATGATCCCAACCTGCGGCACATAGAGCGCCCCGGCCACCCCGGCGAGCATGGCCGAAAACACGAAGACCCACAGTTTGTAGGACTCCACGCGATACCCCAGGAAACGCGCCCGGCTTTCCGCATCGCGCACCGCCTGAATGACTCGCCCGGCGCGCGACATCACCACGTAGCGACAAGTGAGATATCCGATCGCCAGCGCCACGACGGAAGCGACAAACAATCCCACTCGCGTGCCAGGCGCGTGCAGGCCGAATCCCAACAGGTCCTTGAAATCCGTAAAGCCGTTATTGCCCCCGAAGCCCATGTCATTGCGAAAGAAGGCCAGCATCAACGCATAGGTCAAAGCCTGCGTAATGATGGAGAGATACACGCCGGTCACCCGCGAGCGGAAAGCCAGCCAGCCAAACACCAGCGCGAGCAGACCCGGCACCCCGCACACCATGAGAGCGGCAAACCAGAACATGTCAAAGCCGTGCCAATACCAAGGCAAGGTCTTCCAATTCAGGAACACCATGAAATCCGGCAACAGCGGATTCCCATACACTCCACGCGCCCCGATCTCGCGCATCAGATACATGCCGATGGCATAGCCCCCAAGGGCAAAGAACGCCGAATGCCCAAGGGTGAGAATCCCGCAGTATCCCCATACGAGATCGACTGCCAGTGCCAGCATGGCGTACGTCATGTACTTACCGAGCAGCGCCACCGTGTAGGTGGTGACGTGCAAGGCAGAGGTCTCCGGCACCGCCAGATTGAACAGGGGCACGAAAATGCCGAGCAGCGCCAACAGAGCGAGCAAAGCAAGCGCCGGACGATCGAGCATCCTCTGCCCGGAAAGATCTTTTCCTGCGACGAGGGCCGCGGGCAGTGGCGGTGTGGCGGTCTGCACGGCCATCCCGTCAAGCCTCCACGGCCCGGCCCTTCTGCGGAAAGAGTCCGCGCGGCCGTCTCTGGATGAACAGAATCAGACACACGAGCACCAGGATCTTGCCCAGCACCGCGCCGGCGTACGGCTCGAGAATCTTGTTGACCACCCCAAGAGACATCCCGCCAATCAACGTACCCCAGAGATTGCCCACGCCGCCAAACACCACCACCATGAAAGAATCCACGATGTACGACTGCCCGAGATTGGGGCCGACATTGGTGAGTTGGCTGAGTGCGACGCCGGCCACGCCGGCGATGCCCGACCCGAGCCCGAAGGTGAGCGCATCGACCCAGTCGGTCCGCACGCCCATCGCCTTGGCCATGGCCCGATTCTGAGCGACAGCGCGGACTTCCAGGCCCAGGCGAGTTCGTTTCAGCACCAGCTGCAACACGACGAACACCGCCAGCGCAAACAGGACAATGACGAGCCGGTTATATGTGATCGACAACGCATCGTTGACCTGCAACGACCCCGCCATCCAAGAAGGTGACTCCACGGGACGGTTGTTAGCCGAGAAAATGTCACGAACGACCTGCTGCAGGATCAAGCTGAGACCGAAGGTCGCGAGCAACGTCTCCAACGGGCGCCCATAAAGGAAACGCACGATGAAGCGTTCAATGAGCACTCCAACGAGTCCCGCGACCAGGAATGCCGCCGGCACCGCGAGAATGATCGAAGCGCCAATGGCATTCGGCAGCAGCAACTGCATGACATAGGCGGTATAGGCGCCGATCATCATGAGCTCGCCGTGCGCCATGTTGATGACACCCATCACCCCGAACGTGATGGCCAGACCAATCGCCGCCAGCACCAGGACCGACCCGAGGCTCAGCCCGAAGAACAGGGTCTCTATGATGCCGTAGAACTTGCGCCATGAATCGATATGGCGCACGGCCGCCGCGGCGGCGGCACGCACGGCGGTGTCCGACTCCGTGCCGGGATCGCTCAACGCGACCAGGCGGTTATAGACATCCGGATTCAAGCTCGAAGCCAGAGAATCGATCGCGGCTAGCCGTTTCTGCGGCGAGCTATCCCCGAGAGCGGCCAGTGCCAGCCCTGTCTCAATCTCGTGCTTTACGGACGCGTCGCGCTCCTTCTCGAGTTGCGACTCCAACAACGCCCTGGTCGTCGCCGCAGCCGACGCGCTGCCCCCTTCATCAAAGGCGCGGAGCATCTCCTTGACCGCGGCAAGCCGCGCAGCCGTGTCGGGACTCGAGAGGTCGAACTGCGCCAGGGCACTCCGGAGCACCCGGCGCAGCGCATTGTTGATACCGACTTTCGCGAACCCTGGCGCGGGCTCAATGCCCGCGCCCTTTCCGGTCAGCGGATCCGTCAACGCATAACCGGAAGCAGCAGGCGCGACAATGAACACCTTGCCATCGCTCGAACGTGACGAGACATTCCCGTCGAGCAGTGCCGCCAGCAGCTCTTTTGTACCCGGCGCACGCTGCGCGGCGAGCGCCCGAATCAACTCGGCCTTACGGCTGTAACTCGCGTCCTTCAGCTCCGCGACCGCAGCCGCGAAGGGACCCGGCGCCCGCTCCGCCCCGGCCACCCCAACCACCTCATCCGCCGCCGCCGGGCGCACGGATGCGCACCCGACGGCAACCAGAATGGCGATCAGCAACGCCTTCACGCCCGAACACTCACTTGTAGTTCTGCCCCGAACACACTTTGGTCTTCGTGTTGTAGTTGCCACACTTCAAGGTCACCCAATCCGCCTCGATGTCCTTGCTGCCCGGCAGGTAGTCGGACCACGCGTCTCCCGGCACCAGTCCAGGCGACTTCCACACGACATCGAACTGTCCGTCCGCGCGCACCTCGCCGATATAGACGGGCTTGGTGATATGGTGGTTGGGCAGCACCTTGGCCACGCCACCGGTGAGATTCGGCGCTTCGAGGCCAGGCAATGCCGCGATCACCTTGTCGGTATCGACCGTGCCCGCCTTCTGCACCGCCTTCACCCAGAGGTTGAAGCCGATCACGTGCGCTTCCATGGGATCGTTGAAAGTGCGCTTGTCGTTCTTGATGAACGTGTGCCACTTCTTGATCCACTCCTTGTTGGCCGGCGTGTCCACACTCATGAAGTAATTCCACGCGGCGAGGTGCCCCACCAGTGGCTTGGTATCCAGGCCGGCGAGCTCTTCCTCGCCAACCGAGAACGCCACTACGGGAATGTCCTCGGCCGAGACCTTCTGGTTGGCCAGCTCCTTGTAGAACGGCACGTTGGCGTCACCGTTGATGGTCGAGACCACCGCGGTCTTCTTGCCGGCCGAGCCGAACTTCTTGATCTGCGCCACGATGCTCTGCCAATCGGAATGCCCGAACGGCGTGTAGTTGATCATGATGTCCTCGGACTTGACGCCCTTGGCCTTCAGGTACGCCTCGAGGATCTTGTTGGTCGTGCGCGGATACACGTAATCCGTACCGGCCAACACCCAGCGCTTCACCCCGACTTCCTTCATGAGATAGTCCACCGCGGGAATCGCCTGCTGATTGGGCGCCGCGCCGGTGTAAATCACATTCTTCGAAGACTCCTCGCCCTCGTACTGCACGGGGTAGAACAGCAGCCCGTTGTCCTTCTCGAACACCGGCAACACGGACTTGCGGGAGACCGAAGTCCAGCAACCGAACACCACGGCGACGTGGTCCTTCTCGAGCAGCTCGGCCGCCTTTTCCGCGAACAACGGCCAGTTGGAGGCGGGATCGACCACGACGGGCTCGAGCTTCTTGCCGAGCAGGCCACCTTTCTTGTTCTGCTCGTCGATGAGCATGAGCACGGTGTCCTTGAGCGTCGTCTCGCTGATCGCCATGGTGCCCGAGAGCGAATGCAACACACCGACCTTGATGGTGTCGGCAGCATTCGCCACGGCGGCGAGCGCCAGGCCGCAGACCAGCGGCAGCGCCCGGGTGAGTGTCTGTTTGAATTTCATTGCGTGTCCCCTGTATCGGATTCGTAAAATCACATTTGGAGCTGCAGGCCGAGCCCTACGACCTTGTGGTCGATTCCGGCGACGTCGTGGTCATACTTGACGTCGAGGTAGTAGAGGCTGATGCGGGCGTTGAACTGCTTGATGATGTAGTTGAGCTCAACGTCGAGGGTCTTTTGGGTGTCCTTCGGGCTCGGTCCCGTGTCGAACGTGTAGTCCGCATGCGCGTACTTCACGAGCGGCTGGAACCTCCCGACGCCGACCACCTGCGGAAACAGGTAGCTGCCTAACACGTAGTAACCGTTGCTCGTATCGCCCGCATAGCCGCCGAAGTGGTCGTACTTCGCGTATTCCGACTCCACGTCCACGACACCGGCGTTCGGCAGCTTCTTCTCCAGGAGGAAGTCCGCCGAGTACGCTTTGTTACCGTCCTCCGATTGCCCATCGACCCCGATGGCCAGCAGATCCTTGTCGCCGTAGTAGGTGCCGTTGAGGTAATAGCCGGACTCCTTGTCCCAAAGGTCGACCATGACGCGCGCGGAAGACACTACGTTGGACGTGCCCACCGTGCTCGGCACATCGAACGCACCGACCGCCACCTTGAACATTCCGAACTGGCCCCAGTACATGACACCGTTATCGCGGCCCACCGCTGTGGATGGATAGCCGTCCTGCACTCCGTCCCGATACACGGCCCATTGGTTTGCATAATACGGGCCATAGAGATTCGCCCGGTCGCTGGGTGGCAGAAAGCGACCCGCCCAGATGTTGAACTCATCGCCCCAGGAGAATTGCGCGACGGCATCCAGCACCTGGACCGCGTTGTTTCCCGAGGGCGGACTCCCCTCGTACTCGGTGTTGAACATGAAGCTGATGTGATCCGTCACCTTGCCGTTGATGTACAGCCGGATGCTGTCGAGATTGAAATCGTCGGTCTTTTTGCCGCCGCCTGACGGATCGGTGTACTCGAAGTCGGTGCGCACGCCCGCGCCGACCGAAATGGGCGGCAGCGTAACGTCCGCGAAGGCGCGCGACAGTGGTGCCGCCAGGAGAAGGGCTCCGAAACAGGTGGCTGCGAGGCCACCACCAGGTCGCGCGCGCCCTGGACCGGAGCACAAAGTTGGTGCGAACCGGGGCACGCCCGGCTCGAATTGGTGCGATCTCATCATTTGGCTACTCCCCACCGGCTTAGCGCCTGTTTGTCGTTACGCTAGGAGAGCGGCACCGCTGGCGGTACGGGCCGATTGACGTAGGGACATGGGGCGTTTGACGTAGACGGTGTCTCGTGAGGGAATGCGATGATGCAAACCCATGCGTGGCGGTATTCCAACAACAGAGGGCGGGACGGCGGCCAGTGAACGCGGTAACGCAGGTACATCAACGCGTCGATGGCGAGGCGCGGATAGCATTCCGCCGCGGTTCCGACGGACGTACGTCGCTCCGGGACCTCTATCAGCGCGCCCCCTGCCGCGTTATGTTCCCCGCGACAGAGCCCGACGAGCCTGTACAGTCTGTTCTGCTGACGACGAGCGGCGGGTTGACGGGCGGCGATCGAACACGCGTCGCCATCGAAATCGGTGCCGGCTCCCGGGCCACGCTGACCACCCAGGCTGCCGAGAAAATCTACCGCGCCTTGCCGTCCACCGGCGATGCCATCGTCCAGGTGGAAATGGACGTGCACGCAGACGCCTGGGCCGAGTGGCTCGCGCAGGAGACTATCGTCTTCGAGGGCTCGCGCCTGCGCAGATCATTTGGCGCCGATGTCGCAGCGACCGCAAAACTGCTTGCCGTGGAGAGCATCGTGTTTGGCCGCACGGCGATGGGAGAACACTTCGACACAGGCCTGTTACACGATGCCTGGCGCATCAGGCGCGGCGGAAAGCTCGTCTGGGCCGATGCGCTCCACCTGGAAGGCGAAGTGCGGCAACTGCGGGGCACACCCTTCGGATTTGGCACAAGCGTTGCTTGCTCAACAGTGCTTTACGTGGGCGCGGATGCGGCGCAGCAGTTAGCCGAGGCCCGCCGGATCCTGGATCAATGTTCGCTTCCATGCGGGGCAACCTCGCTGGACGGAATCATGGTGGCGCGCATAATGGCCGCGGACGCTGTCGAGTTGCGCGCGGTCGTCATGCAACTGGTCGCAGGACTCAGAAGCACGGCGGGGGCACTACCGGCGCGACTTCCCCGGGTGTGGCACTGTTGAACCGAGATCCCGCATGAACCTTACTCCTCGCGAAAAAGACAAGCTGCTGGTCGCCATGGCCGCGATGGTCGCCCGGCGGCGCCTGGAGCGTGGCGTAAAGCTCAATCATCCGGAAGCCGTCGCACTCATCACCGACTTCGTCGTCGAAGGCGCGCGCGACGGGCTGAGCGTCGCCCACCTGATGCAGGCCGGCGCCAAGGTCCTCACCCGCGAGCAGGTCATGGAGGGAGTGCCCGAGATGATTCACGACATCCAGGTCGAGGCTACCTTCCCGGACGGCACGAAGCTCGTCACCGTTCATCAGCCCATTCGCTGACTCGTCGAGGCAATCATGATTCCGGGCGAGATTCTGACAGTCGATGGTGACATCACACTCAACGCGGGACGTACCCCCGTGGTCCTGACTGTAGCCAACACCGGCGATCGTCCTGTTCAAGTGGGCAGCCACTACCATTTTTTTGAAGTCAACCCCGCGCTCAACTTCGAGCGTGCCAAGGCGCGAGGCATGCGACTCGACATCCCATCCGGCACGGCCATCCGGTTCGAGCCAGGGCAGAGTCGCGACGTGCACCTGATACCGTACGCTGGTGCGCGTCGCGTGATCGGATTCCGTGGAGAAACCATGGGAGCCATAGACTGATGGCAACGACAATCACACGCCGAGCCTATGCCGCGATGTACGGTCCAACCGTCGGCGACCGGATCCGCCTCGCCGATACGGAGCTCTTCATCCGCGTCGAAGAAGACCGCACCGTCTATGGAGAAGAGGTCAAGTTCGGCGGCGGCAAAGTCATCCGAGACGGCATGGGTCAAAGCCAGGTGAGCCGCGCCGGCGGCGCCGTCGACACCGTCATCACCAACGCGGTGATCCTGGACCACTGGGGCGTTATAAAGGCCGACATCGGCATTCGCGACGGATTCATCACTCGCATCGGCAAAGCCGGCAATCCCGACGTGCAGCCGGGCGTGGACATCGTCATTGGACCCGGCACGGAAGTCATCGCGGCCGAGGGCAAAATCGTCACGGCCGGCGGCATCGATTCACACATCCACTTCATCTGTCCCCAACAGATCGAGCACGCGCTGTACGCGGGTGTCACAACGATGCTGGGTGGAGGAACCGGTCCCGCGCACGGCACGCTCGCCACCACCTGCACGCCTGGCCCCTGGCACCTGGCGCGCATGATTGAATCGGTGGATACGCTGCCGATGAACATCGGATTCTTTGGGAAAGGCAATGCCAGCGAGCCGGCCGCCCTCGAAGAGATGGTCACTGCCGGGGCCTGCGGCCTGAAGCTCCACGAGGACTGGGGTACGACGCCGGCCGCGATCGACTGCTGCCTGTCGGTCGCGGACGCCCTTGACGTCCAGGTCACTCTCCACACCGATACGCTCAACGAGTCGGGATTCGTTGAAAGCACCATAGCGGCCTTCAAAGGCCGCACCATCCACGCGTTCCACACCGAGGGCGCCGGCGGCGGACACGCGCCCGACATCATCCGGGTCTGCGGGCTCCCCAACGTCCTGCCTTCGAGTACGAATCCGACGCGGCCCTACACGATCAACACGCTCGACGAGCATCTCGACATGTTGATGGTGTGCCACCATTTGGACCCGCGCATCGCTGAAGACGTCGCGTTTGCCGAGAGCCGCATCCGCAAGGAAACGATCGCCGCGGAGGATATCCTCCACGATCTGGGCGCGTTCTCCATGATGAGCTCCGACAGCCAGGCGATGGGACGGGTCGGTGAGACGATCATCCGCTGCTGGCAGACAGCAGACAAAATGAAGCGTCAAAGAGGCACGCTGGCGCCGGATACCGAGGGCAGCGATAACTTCCGGGCACGCCGCTACATCGCCAAGTACACAATTAATCCGGCGATCGCGCATGGCATTTCGCGCTATGTGGGCTCAGTTGAGGTGGGCAAGCTCGCGGACCTTGCCATCTGGTCGCCGGCCTTCTTCGCGGTAAAGCCGGATCTCGTACTCAAGGGCGGTAGCATTGCTGCGGCGCCCATGGGGGACCCGAACGCGAGCATCCCAACACCACAGCCGATCCACTACCGCCCCATGTTTGGAGGATTGGGCACAGCCGCCGCCCGGTCTTCCCTGCTGTTCGTCAGCCGGGCCTTCCTCGAAACCCCGGGCGGCAATGGGCCGCGGCCCGAGTTCGAGCGACAGGCGGTCGCCGTAGAGAACACCCGAGGTGGAATCGGCAAGCACAGCATGGTGCTCAACTCCGCGACGCCGCATATTGAGGTCAACGCGGAGACCTATGAAGTGCGGGCCGACGGGGAGTTGCTCACGTGCCCGCCAGCGACAGTGCTGCCCATGGCGCAGCGATATTTTCTTTTCTGAGCCCCCGATCTTCGGACACGTCATACACCATGCCGCCCCTGATTCGCGCCATTGAAGTCTTGCCCGCCGGAAAGTGGCCCGGAAATACGGCGCTCGACCGACTGGTGTTGAACTACGACGAGCGCCACCGGCGGCGCCTGCGGTACGTAGCGGAAGGAGGCACCACTTTCCTGTTGGATCTACCACGCGCTGCGGTACTGCGCGCGGGCGACGGCCTGCGGTTGGAAGACGGCGGTATCGTCCTGGTCGAGGCCTCACCGGAGCAACTCGTCGAGATCACCGCCGCGGATGCCCTAGCGCTCATCAAACTGGCCTGGCACATCGGCAACCGGCACCTCCCCGCGCAGTTAGAACCGCAACGCATCCTGATCCGCGAGGACGCGGTGATCGAACACATGCTGCGCGGCCTCGGCGCCGCTATCAAACACGTCCTCGAGCCCTTCACGCCCGAATCCGGCGCCTACGACAGCGCCTCCCCGGCCAGTCACCAGCCGCACGCTCACTCGCACGAGCACGGCCACCCGCATCACGACGACCATGACCACTCCAGTGACCACCCACACGGCGGCCATCACCATGACGACTGACCCCGCCGCCCTCTATCGCCTGTTAGCCTGGTCCTCCCCCGGCTACCCCACCGGCGCCTTCAGCTACAGCCACGGCCTGGAGTGGGCTGTCGAAGCCGGCTCAGTCACCAACCTCGAGACCCTCCTCGACTACGTCGAAGCCGTGCTCTCGCGCGGCGGCGCCTGGGTCGACGTCGTGTTATTCGCCCACGCCTGGCGCGCCGCCACGATCGCAACGCAAACACCCCCGCGTGACCTCCACGACTTAGCCGAGCTAGCCGCCGCCTTCCGCGGCAGCTCCGAAACCGCCCTGGAAAGCCGCCAACAAGGCGCCGCCTTCCTGGACGTCACCCGCAAAGCATGGCCGCACCCGGCACTCGACAAGCTCGCTGAGCATACGACCCGCACCAACACCCCCATCGCGCATTGCATCGCGGTGGCAGTTGCCTGCGCCGCGCACGCCATAGCGCTGGACGCCGCCCTACATGCCTACCTGCACGCAGTCGCCGCAAACCTGGTGTCCGCAGGCGCCCGCCTGATCCCCCTGGGCCAAACCCAAGCCCAGATCGCCATCGCGCGCCTGTCCCCAACAATCGCCACGCTGATCGAGCGAGCCCAATCAACCCCGCTCGACGATCTAGGCACCGCCGCCCCCGCAGTCGAGCTCTGCTCCCTGCGGCACGAAACCCAGTACACGAGGCTCTTCCGCTCATGATTTCCCCAGCCGCCCTCGGCTCCAACACGGCCGACACCTCGACCGGCCCCCTGCGCGTCGGCATCGGCGGCCCGGTGGGCTCCGGCAAAACCGCGCTCACCGAGCGCTTATGCAAGCTGATGTCGAAGTGCTACAACGTAGCGGCCATCACCAATGACATTTACACCAAGGAAGACGCCGAGTTCCTTACCCGCGCCGGCGCCCTGGCGCCAGAGAGAATCATGGGCGTTGAAACCGGCGGTTGCCCACACACCGCCATCCGCGAAGACGCCAGCATCAACCTCGCCGCCGTCGCCGAGATGAACGCGCGCTTCCCGGGCCTGGAGCTCATTTTCGTCGAGAGCGGCGGCGACAACCTCGCGGCCACCTTCAGCCCGGAGCTCGCGGACCTCACGATCTACGTCATCGACGTCTCCGCCGGCGATAAGATCCCGCGAAAAGGGGGTCCCGGCATCACGCGCTCCGACCTGTTGGTCATCAACAAGATCGACCTCGCACCACTGGTCGAAGCCTCTCTCGAAGTAATGGACCGGGACGCGCGCAAGATGCGCGGCACGCGCCCGTTCGTATTCACAAACATGAAAAAGAACCACGGCGTCCACGCAATCGCGCGCTTCATCATGGAAGCCGGCGGCCTGCCCGAGCGCGAGCTCCCAGAGAGCCTGTAAGGAGCCTGCCTGAACAAGAATCACGCGCGGCAGGCGCCCTCCGGCGACATCCCTGGCCCGACCATGATTCCGCGGCAACGGATCGTCCGCGAGCGACGACAATACAACCAGTGGGTCGCGAGCCAGACGCTCGAGGACTTCGCGCTGCGCTACACCGCAGGCCGCGCCCGCAAGTCATCCTTCCGAGTAGGCAACACTGCTCTGGGACCCGTCGCCTTCCTCGCCTGCGAGGCCATCGGCGGGACGATCACCATCGCCTACGGATTCCAGAACGCGGTGTGGGCGATAGCAGCGTTCACCGTGCTGATGTTCCTCATCGGCCTGCCAATCGCCTACTACGCCGCTCGCTACGGTGTCGATATCGACCTCCTGACGCGTGGGGCGGGCTTCGGCTACATGGGTTCGACCCTCACATCCCTGATCTACGCCTCGTTCACCTTCCTGCTGTTCTCGATCGAAGCCAGCATCATGTCGGTCGCCCTGCACATGCTGCTTGGCATCCCGCTCGCGTTTGCACACGTCATCAGCTCGCTCATTGTCATTCCCATTGCGCTCTATGGCATCAGCCTCATCAGCCGCATGCAACTCGCGACGCAGGCGATCTGGCTGGTGTTGCAATTCCTACCGCTCCTGTACGTGGCGACGAGCGGCCGGGCGGAGTTTGCCGCCTGGACTGGATACACCGGCCAACAGGGACGGCCCGACGGCTCCATCGACTTCCTGCTGTTCGGCATGGCCGCCTCGATGCTCCTGTCGCTCCTGCCGCAGATCGGAGAGCAGGTCGATTACCTGCGCTTTCTGCCCCTACGCGAGCGCACCGGCAATGCCGGCTGGTGGACCGCATTACTGGTGTCCGGGCCGGGCTGGGTGTTTCTCGGTGCATTCAAGCTGCTCGCCGGCTCCTTCCTCGCCTTCCTGTGCCTACGACACGGCCTGCCCGTCGAGCAGGCCTCCCAACCGAGCACCATGTACGCGCTCGCCTTCCAGGAGACGGTCCACTCACCGACCTTTGCACTGGTGTTAGCCGGACTGTTCGTCGTGGTCTGCCAGCTCAAAATCAACGTCACCAACGCTTACGCGGGCTCGATCGCCTGGTCGAACTTCTTCTCGCGCCTGACGCACAGTCACCCCGGACGCGTGGTATGGCTGGTGTTCAACGTCGTACTCGCGCTACTGCTGATGGAGATCGGCATCTTCAGAGTGATCGACGGCATCCTGCGCATCTACGCCAACTTCGCCGCCGGTTGGATCGGGGCCCTGGTCGCCGACCTCATCATCAACAAGCCCCTGGGGCTGAGCCCTCCAGGCATCGAGTTCAAACGGGCCCACCTCTACGACATCAACCCGGTAGGCGTCGGTGCGCTCCTGGCCTCCGTACTGGCCTCGACGCTGGCCTTCCTGGGCCTGTTCGGCGCGGTGCTGCAAATCCTCTCCCCGTTCGTCGGTCTCATGGTCGCCTTCGCCGTCGCCCCGGTGATTGCCTGGGCCACGCAGGGTCGCTTCTACCTCGCACGCCCGGACATGGGCCTACCGCCCCACGCCGCCGAAATCCGCTGCACCATCTGCGAGAATACCTTCGAGCGCCGCGATGTCGCCCTGTGCCCGGCCTACTCCGGGCCCATCTGCTCCTTGTGTTGCACACTGGAAGCCCGCTGTCGCGATGTCTGCAAGACCAACAGCCGGGTGACCGAGCAACTCGCAGCCTTCCTGAGAAGAGTGCTGCCCGCGCGCTTGGCCGCCAGTCTCAACACCCGTGCCGGGCACTTCGTCGGCCTGTTGCTGTTCTTCAACGTGATCGTTGCCCTGTTACTGTCCTACATCTACCACCAGTACGGCGGCGCTGCACCCGCTGACCGGGCGGTCATCAGCACGACCCTCTGGCTCGTATTCCTCTGCCTGCTCGTCTTATCCGGTGTCGGCGCATGGCTCACGGTGCTTGCCCACGAGAGCCGGCGCACGGCCGAGCAGGAATCCGCGCGCCATACAGCAATGCTCATGGAGGAAATCGAGGCCCACAAACGCACGGACGCCGCCCTCCAAAAAGCCAAGGAGGTCGCAGAGGCAGCCAACGTCGCCAAGACGCGTTACGTCGTGGGCATCAGCCACGAGATCCGCACGCCACTCAACTCGATTTTCGGCTACGCACAGCTGCTCGAACGTGGCGCTGATATCCCGGCGGAAAATGCCGCGCGCGTCATCCGGCGCAGCTCCGAGCACCTCTCAAACCTCGTCGATGGCCTTCTGGACATCTCACGTATCGAGAACGGCTTGCTGCGCCTGAATCGCGACAAAGTGCGGCTGCCCGAGTTCCTCGACCAGCTCGTCGACATGTTCCGCCTGCAAGCTGCCGCCAAAGGGATCGCCTTCCGCTATCAGCCCCCGGCGAACCTGCCCGCTTGTGTCCACACCGACCAGAAGCGCCTGCGCCAGGTCCTGATCAACCTGCTGTCCAACGCCATCAAGTACACCGAAAGCGGACACGCCAGTCTGACGATCCGCTACCGCAGCGACGTAGCGGAGTTCGAAGTCGCCGACACCGGCATGGGAATCCCTTCGGAGGATCTCGACCGCGTATTCGAGCCCTTCGAGCGCGGTCGCGCGCACGCCGTCCGCTCGTTACCCGGTACGGGTCTCGGACTCACCATCACCAAGCTGCTGACGCAGATCATGGGCGGTGAAATCCTCGTGCGCAGCACCCTCGGTGAGGGCACAACCTTTGTCGTCCGCCTCCTCCTTTCCCAGGCCGCTCACGACGCCGCCGGGATACCGAGCCCGCGCCGAGCGCACGGTTACTCCGGAAAGCGCAGGACGATCCTGCTCGCCGACGACGACCCGGCGCACCTCGAACTACTGCAGAGCATCCTGAAGCCGCTCGATTTCATTGTGCTGCCCGCCCACGACGGCCGCTCCAGCCTGGAGCTCGCGACCCAACACATGCCGGACCTGGCCTTGTTGGATATCTCGCTTCCCGACATGACGGGGTGGGACATTGTCAGGCAGTTGAAGGCAACCGTGGACGAGCGGCGCCATCCCAAGATCGCCATGGTGTCGGCCAATGCCCACGAATACAGCCCCGGCGGCAACGGCGGTCCGCTGCACGACGCTTTCCTCATCAAGCCCATCGACATCGACCTGTTGCTCGAGACCGTAGGCTCGCTCCTGCAGCTGGAATGGTTGTACGACCCCGCGGCACCGAGCGCAAAAGCCAAGCCGCTGGAGCAGCCGCCGGTGCAATGCCTGCACCACCTGGGCGCACTCTACGAGCTCGGCCGCATCGGTCACGTCCGCGGCATCGAAGCCAAACTCCGCGAGATCGAGGCCGAGCATCCGGCCAACGGCGCGTTCGCGGCCCAGCTGCGCGGGTTCATCTCGAATTTCGACTTGAAACGCTACATGACGGTGCTCGAAGCGATGCAGAAGCATGGTTGAGGCAACGGCACGCAAAGACACTCTGCTGGTCGTGGACGACACGCCGGAAACATTGGGATTTCTCACCGACACGCTCGATGGAGCGGGCTTTACCGTGCTCATTGCGACCGACGGCGAGAGCGCCCTCACCCTGGTGGACCAGATCACACCCGACCTGGTCCTGATGGACGCGCTCATGCCGGGCATGGATGGCTTCGAGACCTGCCGGCGCCTGAAAAACGAAAAACTCCTCTCGCACGTCCCGGTCGTGTTCATGACGGGCCTCAGTGAGACGGAGCACGTCGTGCAGGGACTCGCCGCGGGCGGCGTCGACTACGTTACGAAACCCATCATTGTGGAAGAGCTGCTTGCCCGCATCCGGGTTCACCTGACCAACGCCCGTATCGCCCACGGCACCCGTGTCGCGCTGGATGCCACCGGTCGCTTCCTGCTCGCCACCGACCAAAGCGGCCGCCTCCTGTGGTGTACCCCGAAGGCCAAGCAACTCCTGGCGGAGCTCTTTCCAGCCGTCGCCGGCCAGGGGACGACCCTGCCTCCCACCATGGTCGAGCAACTCCATCAACTACGCCAACCGGGGGCCGCCCGAACCGGTACCCGCTCCTGTCTCGAGGCGGGCGGCCGCCGCATCGAGTTGTCTTTCCTGAGCTCCATAGGCCCCGAAGAGCTGTTGTTCCGCCTGACCGAAATCACCGCCGGCGGGGAGCAGCAACTCCTCCAACAGGCCCTGCAGCTCACCTCCCGCGAAGCGGAAGTGCTCCTGTGGCTGAGCCGCGGCAAGTCCAACCGCGAGATCGGCGAAATCCTCGACATCAGCCCGCGCACGGTCAACAAACACCTCGAGCAGATCTTCGTCAAGCTCGGCGTCGAAAACCGCGCCTCCGCCGCCGCCCGCGCGGTGCGCGCACTATCCCGATAGGTCAGGAGCCCGGGGCAACTTCCCGCAAGCCGGTAAGGACTTAGTTGCAGGGCCGGCGCAGCGCCTTCGACTCCGGGGCTTCCGCCGCAATGCGCCATTTCCCCGGTGTTTGTCCATAGCGCCGTTTGAAGGCGCGCACGAAGTGCGTCGTGTCTTCGAATCCGCTCGCCTGAGCGATGTCCCTGAGGCATTGGTGCGCCCGCAGAGGATCGCGCAGCAAGGATGCAGCGTGCGCGAAACGACGCTGCCAGATCTGTGTCGCCACGGGCTGACCCAGAGCGGCGATAAACAGGCCGTCGAGCCGGCGGCGGCTGATCCCCAACGTGCCGGCAATCGCAACTGCGCTCAACTCCCGATCCGCGAGGTGTAACTCGATGTAGGAGAGCGCTTCGATCACCCGCCGATCAACCGGCATCCGGGGGGTATGTGCCTGGTCGAGCACCCCCAACATCCCGAGGACACCGGCGAGAGCGGCGCCACGCTGACTTTGCGACAGGTGTGCCGCGGCGCCAGCCAATCCCAGAACCGTGTTGCGTAGAAGCCTCGTCCCGGGATTCCCGTCTTTGAACGTGCACGCCGTGTGCGACCCGAGAAAGGGGTGGGCCCCAGTTACCGCGTCTCGCGGCATCTCCAGAACGATGAACTCGGACGGGCCGGTCCCCCCCAGCGTGAACGCCTCGCGTGGATCGAGAAAGCAAAGATCGCCAGGGTCGAGGGCGCAGTCACGTCCGGACTGGCTCGCCGCCAAAACGCCGTTCAGCTGCGCCACGAGGCCGAAACACGGCGGCATCACCGAACCGACGCAGGGTACGTCCGGGGGCCGATATTGAAACAGTGCCGGCGGGGAGTGTATGTACCACAAAGTGCCATGTCCGATCGGCACGCGAGCGATCTCGCCCAGGGTCGGTTGCCGCGGCAGGTTCCGAATCGCCGCTCCCGGAAAGAACGTGGCCGCGTGCGAAGACCAAACGCTGGCGCGCTGATCCAGTGGCACCTGACGCAGATCTAACGTGGGCACGAGAGTCGAACCGCCGGTGGCTTCCAGGTCGATCCCCCCTGTTTGGTGGGCCAGAAGGTTCCCACCGACTCCATCATACGCCACTGCGGGAAAATGTCTCGGCTGCGCATCGCTGCCTCGGCAGGTAATCGGTGGCGACGCTCATGTCAGCTCGTTGTTTGGACTGGAGCGTTCCAATAAAGTCAGCGCAAGGTTCCATCCTGGCCAATCGTCCGCGGTAAAACTCCTTGAATGTTGCGCGGACCCGCGTTGCGCCTCAGTATCGGAGTTGGAAGCTGACCGTGGAGGCAGTGGCGATTACCGATTAGAAGATCACGTCCGACGCTCCTGGGAGCATCGCGACCTACTGAGGGGGGATCACTTGTGAAAGTCTACAGAACTTGGCGACTCGATCGACGGCCAGCGGTGGCTGCGATCGTGTGCTGGGGCCGATTCCTGGCCGTATCTACCGCGACCGCCTGTCTCCTGTTACCTGCCGGACCGGCTGTGTCGGCGGAAGCGACCGCACCCGCTGACAACAGCGATGTGCTGCAGGAAGTTGTCGTGACCGCGCAATTCCGCAGACAGGACCTGCAGGCGACTCCCATCGCGATCACGGCTGTGAACGCCGCGATGCTGGAGCAGCGCAACCAGACCGACATCGCGCAAGTTGCCGGGCAGGCGCCCAATGTGACCTTGCAACCCAATGGCGCGGCCTTCGGCTCATCGATGGTGGCCTTTATCCGCGGTGTGGGCCAGACAGACTTCAATCTGGCGCTCGAGCCGGGCGTCGGAATCTATGTCGACGATGTCTACTACGCGACGCTCACCGGGTCGGTACTGGACCTGCTCGATCTGGACCGGGTGGAGATCCTGCGTGGCCCGCAGGGAACGCTCGCCGGCAAGAACTCGATCGGCGGCGCGATCAAACTCTTCTCCCAGAAACCGACCGGCAACGGGAGCGGCTACATCGATGTCACCTACGGCAGCCTCAACCGGGTGGAGGCACGCGGTGCGGGAGACTTCACCCTGTCACCGGACAAGATGTTCGTGCGCCTGTCGTTCTCGAGTAAACATCATGACGGTTATGTCACTCGCGAGGACTACGCCTGCAGCCACCCGGGCTCCGATCTGCCGACACACTCGGTTGGCGATGGGTGCACCCTGGGTAAAGATGGCAGCCAGGCTTACAATGCCGGACGGATTGCGCTGCGCTGGCTGGTCACGGACGCCATCGAGTGGAATGTGGCGGGAGACGCCACGGACGATCAGTCGAGTGTGCAAGCCAACACCATCCTCAAGTTCAATCCTGCCAGCCTGGGAGCCGCGACCTACACGCTCGGCAAGGACGGCAAGCCGGTTTTCTACGGCTCACAATTCATTCCATATGGGCCGCAATCCACCGACCCGAACCATCCGAACAATCCGTACCTCAGCTACGCGACCTACACCTCGAGCGCCGGATCAGCGGTTTTCGGGCCGGATCCGTACGCTCCTATTACGGTGCCACCGATCAACCACTTCAGGACCTGGGGTCTGTCCAGCGACGTTCGCTGGAGCTTGACGGATAAGCTCTCTCTGGCCTCGATCACCGCTTATCGCAACTATGTCAATCAGTTTGCCGAGCAGACGGACGCCTCCCCCATCGGCGTGCAGATCCTCCTGCAGAAACAACGACACCTGCAATTCAGCCAGGAGTTGCGTCTGACCGGATCGGTCGGGAGTGCGGTCGACTACACCGTGGGCGGTTTTTTCCTCCGCCAGAACGGCGGTCTCAACGCCCGGGTGGGGCTGCCTTGGGTGGGTTTCGACTTCATTCACGGTCCGGACAGCACGCCATCACGCACGGTCGCCGGGTTCGCCAATGCCGAATGGCACCTCACGGACAAATTGAGCCTGGTGGGCGGGGTACGCTATTCCGACGAAAAGAAGACCTACACGTACTACCGTCACAATGCGGACGGGACCACCATTGCAAACCCGCTCGGCTATAACGGTCTCGTTGCGGGCCTGAACAACACAACCGCGACATTCAAGGGAACCCGCACCGACTACCGTGCGGACCTGAACTACCGCTTTACCTCTGACGTGATGGCCTATGCCGAGGTTTCGACGGGATACAAGGGCGGCGGCGTCAATCCGCGACCCTTCTATCCGTCACAGGCCCTATCGTTCGGGCCGGAGACCCTTACTGCCTACGAGGTGGGACTGAAGACCAACCTGTTCGATCAGCACATGAGATTCAACGTCTCCGCGTTCTACAACAAATACAACAATATCCAGCTCACCCTGGCCTCTTGCCCGACACCTCCATTGAACGGCGTCCAATATCCGCCGGCACCGTGCGCGTTACCCTCCAACGTCGGCTCGGCGCACGTCAAAGGCCTCGAGCTCGAGACCGAGATTCATCCGGTCGCCGGGCTCGAGTTCGATGCATCCGCGAGTTGGCTCGACTTCAAGTACACGAGAATCAACGACGTGGTGGACTCCGGTATCACGTTGAGCATGACCACGCCCTATACGCCCAGGTGGAAGGCGAGCGCCGGGATGCAATATGAGTTTCCGATCGGGGACCAGGGCACGGTGACGCCGCGCATCGATCTGACCTACCAGGGCGAGCAATTCGCCAATCCCATCAACGATCCCGCCTGGAACGAGATCGATGGCTACACCGTCCTGAACGGCAGGCTGACCTGGCGCAGCAAGAGCGGCGCCTGGCAGTCATCCCTCAGCGTAACCAACATGACGAACAAGCTCTACTACCTCACGCTGTTCGACACGCACACCTCGGCAGGGTATGTGAACGGGCAACCGGCCATGCCGCGAGAATGGTCCGTGACGGTCAAGCGTTACTTCTAAGAGCTTCGGTGCCGGCCGGCCTCGGGGGCCCGGCCGGCACTGCCGTACTCCCGTTGCACGCGCTGCCTGGCGGCATGCGCCGGCGCCCTACTCCATCGCGGGATATGGCCCCTTGCCTCCGCTCGCGATGAACTGCTCGATATGCTCCTGCAGCACGGGCAGCGGCACCGACC
>Ga0268266_10000235_pt1 | contig 94600 bp, 79 predicted proteins | sample KBSS13metaG_FD_190356 | JGI IMG/M metagenome (GOLD analysis project Ga0268266, IMG submission 190356) | Switchgrass rhizosphere microbial communities from Kellogg Biological Station, Michigan, USA - KBS S1-3 metaG (SPAdes) (version 2) | ecosystem: Host-associated > Plants > Roots > Rhizosphere...
GGCCGACAAAAAGGTCTTCGCCGAGCATGGCTCGGATGGTCTGACGCGGGACGAACTGGGCAACGTCTACCTCACCGGCAAAGGCGTGGACGTCTTCAGCCCAGAAGGAAAGCCGATCGAAACGATCGAAGTCCCGGAAGGTCCGGCGAATCTGACGTTCGGCGGCCCCGACAAGAAGACGCTGTTCATCACGGCGCGCACCGGCTTTTACTCCGTGCCGATGCGCGTGCGCGGGCAGTAACGCAATCACGCCGGGGGGCGACACCGGAACGCGACGCGACAAGTCGCTGAAACGTCATGCCCGATCTTCCTCCCGCAAAACGCGAACCTGTCGTACCGCCGCCACGGGTCGGCCAAGACGCCAGCGCGTCAGACACTCGCTACGCCGAGCTGCGTGTCAAAACCAACTTCTCGTTCCTGGAAGGGGCGTCGCACCCAGACGAGTTGGCGACGCGCGCCGCCGAGCTTGGCTTGCACGCCATCGCAGTGACCGATCGGAACAGCCTGGCCGGTGTCGTCCGCGCGCATGCCGCGGCGAAGCAGGCCGGGATCAAGCTGCTGGTTGGCGCCGAATTGCATCTCGTTGACGCGCCGCCGGTCGTCGTGCTGGCCACCGATCGCGCCTCGTACGGCCGCCTGGCGAGATTGCTCAGCATCGGCCGCCGCCGCGCGCCGAAAGGCGAGTGCGAGCTACGCCTGGCGGATCTGGCAGAATACGCCGAAGGCCTGTTAGCGCTAGTCCCGCTAGCAAGTTGTCACGAAATCCTTCTCCCGCCGGGAGAAGGTGGCGAACATCGTTCGCCGGATGAGGGCAGAGCAGCGGCGCTAGGCAGTGACTCACACCAGGACGTAGTCAGATTTCCACGCCTACTCGCGCATCGCCCTCACCCCAACCCCGGGTACCCTCTGGGTGCACCGGGAGAGGGAGTCGCGGCGCTCGCGCGCTACCGAGAGATCTTCGGCGATCGCTGTTATGCGCTGGCAGAACTGCACCAAGGACCGGACGATCGTCGACTGCTCGACGAATTCGTTCGCACGGCCGCCGCTGCCGGCGTTCCCCTGGCCGCGGCGAACGACGTTCATTTTCACGCACCGTTTCGCCGGCCACTGGCCGATGCGCTGCTGGCGATCCGCACTGGCTGCACGGTTGCCGAGGCGGGGCCACAACTGTTTGCGAACGCTGAGCGACATTTGAAATCCCCGGCCGAGATGGCTGCCTTATTCGCGGCCGCGCCCACGGCAATTGCCCGCACGGTGGAAATTGCGGACCGCTGCCACTTTTCACTCGATGAGCTGCGCTACGAATACCCGGAAGAGCTCTCCCCGCCCGGCATGACGCCGATCGAACGATTGACCGAACTCGCCTGGAAGGGGGCCGCGCGGCGCTACCCGGATGGCGTGCCGGAAAAAGTGCGCGCTCTGATCGAACACGAACTGAGCTTGATCGCAGACCTGCGCTACGAGGCGTATTTTCTCACCGTTTGGGACCTGGTTTTGTTCGCGCGGCGTCGCGGCATCTTATGCCAGGGGCGCGGGTCGGCCGCCAATTCGGCCGTGTGCTACTGCCTGGGCGTGACGTCGGTCGACCCCGAACGGCTCGACGTGCTCTTCGAGCGCTTCGTCAGCCGCGAGCGCGATGAGGCGCCTGATATCGACGTCGACTTCGAGCATGAGCGCCGGGAAGAAGTCCTGCAATACATCTACGAAAAGTACGGTCGCGAAAGGGCCGGCATGACCGCCGAGGTCATCACCTACCGCCCGCGATCCGCCGTGCGAGACATTGGCAAAGCGCTCGGGCTGTCACTCGATCGAGTCGACGCACTGGCCAGCGCGCTCGATAGTTACTCGCGCGATGACGATTGGTCGCGCCGCCTGGGCGAGGCCGGCTTGTCGGCCGAGAGCACCATCGGGCGGCAATTGGTCTGGCTCGTCGGCGAGTTGATCGGCTTCCCGCGGCATCTTTCGCAGCACGTGGGCGGCATGGTGATCACGCGCGGGCCCCTCTGCGAGCTCGTGCCGATCGAAAACGCCGCCATGCCGGACCGGACCGTAATCGAGTGGGACAAAGATGATCTCGACGAGCTTGGCATTCTCAAGGTCGACTGCCTGGCGCTCGGCATGCTGACGGCGATCCGCCGCTGTTTCGATTTTGTCGAGCAACATTACGGGCGGCGCCTGACGCTGGCCAATGTTCCGGCCGAAGATCCGGCCGTTTACGAGATGATCTGCCAGGCTGACACGATCGGCGTGTTTCAGATCGAAAGCCGGGCGCAGATGAGCATGCTCCCCCGTTTGCAGCCGCGGGAGTTCTACGACCTGGTAATCGAAGTCGCCATCGTGCGGCCCGGCCCGATCCAGGGAAAAATGGTCCATCCGTTTTTGCGGCGTCGCGCTGGTTTGGAGCCGGTGGAGTTCCCCAGCGAGGCGATCCGCGAAGTGCTGGCCAAAACGCTCGGCGTGCCGATATTTCAGGAACAGGCCATGCGGCTGGCGGTCGTCGCGGCGGGCTTTACGCCCGGCGAGGCCGATCAACTTCGCCGCGCGATGGGCGCTTGGCGGCGCGAGGGCGTGATCGAGCAGTTTCGCAAACGCCTGATCAGCGGGATGCTGGCCCACGGGCTATCGATTGAATACGCCGAGAGCGTCTTTCAACAGATCCGTGGCTTTGGCGAATATGGTTTTCCGGAGTCGCACTCGGCCAGCTTTGCGCTCTTGGTCTATGTATCGAGCTGGCTGAAGCGCTATTATCCAGCCGCGTTCGCCGCGGCGCTACTGAACAGCCAGCCGATGGGTTTTTACGCGCCGGCGCAACTAGTGCGAGACGCCCGGCAGCATGGCGTGCCGATCCGGCCGGCTGAAGTAAACGCCAGCGACTGGGACTGCACTCTGGAAGAAGTTTTCGAGGGCAATTCGCAGGGGCGTATCTGCGAGGACAATCATCGTCGGCGACGCCGCTATGCATTGCGTCTTGGGCTGCGGCAAATTCGTGGTTTGCCCAGAGCGGCGGCTGAACAATTGATCGCGGCCCGGGACGATCGGCCGTTTACTTCGCTCGATGATCTGGCGCGGCGAGCGCGGCTAGGGCAGGCCGCGCTGATTCGTCTGGCGAACGCCGACGCCCTCGGGTCGCTGGGCTGCGATCGCCGCGGCGGGCTCTGGCGGGCGCTTGGCGAACGCAAGGCCGCGCACGAGCAACCGCTGTTCGATACGCTAACGGACGAACCGAACGAAATTGCCGAGCCGCTGCCTGAGCGAACCGAATACGAGGAAGTGCTCGCCGATTATCGCACGAATGGCCTGACGCTCAGGTCTCATCCGATCTCGTTTTTTCGTGAGCAGCTCAACGCGTACAAAGTGCTCCGCTCCGAGCAACTCGCCACCGAGCGCGTGGGGCGGCAAGTTCGCGTGGCCGGGCTGGTGCTGGTGCGCCAGCGCCCCGGCACGGCCAGCGGCATTACGTTCGTCACGCTCGAAGACGAGACGGGCGTGGCCAACCTGGTGGTTCGGCCCGACGTGTGGGAACGCTACCGCCACACCGCCCGCGGCGCCACGGCAATGATTGCGCACGGCCGCCTGGAACGGCAAGGAATTGTGATCCACGTGCTGGTCAATCGGCTGGATGACCTGCGCGAGTTGACGCCGCAAATGGAATCGCAATCGCGCGATTTCCGGTAGGGGCGCTCTCCGGGCGTACCATGGTCCCGCGCTCGGCGAACCATTGCCGTTCATGGTACGCAGGGGGCGCGTACGCTACGAATCATGACTCACGAACATGATTGCGCCAGAACTCGTACGTTGTTCCGCCCTCATTGACCCAAACGACCAACTTTTCGTTCGAAATTCCAACTTCAAAGAATGGCACATACTCAGCATTAATCGCAACGACCTCGCAGTGATCGTCGGGCGCAATTAAGAATTCGTCGGCCCACGGTTCAACGACGAGAGTGTACGGGCGAGCGCCACCGAAAACCCGTAGTGTATTTTTCTCACCCATTGAACGATGCCCCGAACAGACAGCAATCGTATCCGCGCTCGGCGAACCATTGCGCTTCATGGTACGCACGGGGCGCCTACCCTACGAATCACGAAGAACCCGCGGCTAGCGCCTTGCGGCTCACATCAATTCATCATCCGCTCAGCCCCAAACGCCAATTGCATTTGGGGGTCGGTGCTTGACGATGGATTCAGCTCTTTGAAGAGCATGCTGGGCTGGATGTCGTGGTTGTGCTGGTACTTGTCGCTCTCGTACTCCGTGTGCTCGCCCGCCAGTTGGTGATAAAAGATCTGGCAGATTGGCACGCCGGGGTAAACCCGAATCGGCTGCACCGCGAACATCTCGAGCGTCCAAAAGCCGCAGAAGCCGACGTCGCCGAAGCCGGCCGTGACGTGGACGAACAGACCGAGGCGACCGATCGAAGAACGCCCTTCGATCATCGGCACCAGGTTGTGGGTCTCGGTGCGCTCCACCGTGCGGCCCAGATAAAGCTGCTGCGGGTTCAACACCAGGCCATGCGGCGGGATGGTGATCCGGCGCACGCGGCTCGGCTTGAGCATGTCGAGCACGACTTCTTCATAGACCAACAGCTCGTCATGCAGCGAGAGGTTGTAGCTGTTCGGATTAAGCCGCGCCGGATCGTATGGATCGATCACGATGTTACGGCCCATCTGGTCGCGAATCTCGTGGCCGGAGAGGATCATGACGCGCTCACTTTCCTGGCGAAAGTACAGGTTGAACCGGCAAACTTTAGACACTCAACGCGGAGAAATAATACCGTTCCCCCAACCTCTTAGCCGACCACTCTGCCCACCAGCGTATCACGCGACTCCAATCCGTGGACAAATATCCGACAGTGCGCATTCCTCGCACCGCGGCTTGCGGGCCACGCAGACCTTGCGGCCATGTTGGATCATGCGATGACTCAGCGCGATCCATTCCGACGGCGGCAATTGCGCGTTGAGATCCTGTTCGATCTTCACCGCGTCATTGGCCTTGGTCATTCCCAGCCGGCGCGATAGCCGCGTGACGTGCGTGTCGACGACCACGCCAGACGGAATGCCAAAGCCAGACCCCAGCAGCACATTGGCCGTTTTGCGCCCCACGCCGGGCAGCTCGACCAATGCGTCGAGATCCTGAGGTGGCTTGCCGCCGTATTTCTCGACGAGCATCTGGCAGCAGCCCTGGATATTTTTGGCCTTGTTCCGAAAAAAGCCGGTGGTTTTGACGGCTTGTTCGAGGTCCGCCAGCGGCGCGTCGGCAAAGTCTTTCGCTGTCTTGTAGCGGCGAAACAGATCGCGGGTCACGATATTGACCCGATCGTCCGTGCACTGGGCCGAAAGAATCGTGGCGATCAGCAATTGCAGCGGCGTTTTGAAGTTCAGCGAGCAGTGGGCGTCTGGATAGAGTTTGGCCAGACCGTGCGCCACATCCAGGGCGTGACGCTTCTTCGTCGCGGTCGCGGTAGGCGCCATAAAAACCGTCCGTGCTCGTCTGTCATTCCCACAGACCGCTCGCGCGCCTGCTGGCACCAATTCTGGAAGCAGTCGGGTTATGTGTCAAGCATGAGCACGACATTAGGATTGTGAGCGAATTGGCACAGCGCGCGTTCGCCAGCCCCCCGCGCAGCCGGTATAATCAGGCGCTCGTCCTGAGATTCTTCCGAACACGCGAAAGTTGCGCACATCATGGAGTCCACCGAATACGATCCGCTCTATCTGGAGGGGATCGCCCACTTCAATGCCTGCGATTTTTTCGAGGCGCACGAGTCGTGGGAAGAATTGTGGACCGAATACCAGGGACCACTCCGAAAATTCTATCAAGGGCTGATTCAAGCCGCGGTGGCGCTGCATCATTTTGGCAACGGCAACATCCGTGGCGCGAAAAAGCTATATTTTGGCAGCCTGGGATATTTGGAGCCGTACCGGCCCGTCCAGCAGGGGTTGAACCTCGACAAGTTCCTGGCCGAGTTTACCAAGTGCTTCGCTCCGGTCATCGCGGCCGAAGAAGCCTTTCCGCAGCTCGAAGTTGACCCGGAAACGATTCCGGAAATCCATCTAGAATCCTAAACACGCTGGGCCTCATGTCCTTTGACGCGCCGAAATTTGATCCGGCCGAATTCTCGGGCGTGGTGCGACTATTCCCCCTGCCGAGCCTGGTGATGTTTCCGCACGTCATCCAGCCGCTTCACCTTTATGAGCTGCGCTATCGCGAGATGCTCGAAGACGCGCTGGCCGGCGATCGACTGATTGCCATGGCCGTATTGGCGCCCGGCTGGGAACAAGAATACGAAGGCCGCCCGCCGATTCACCCCACGGCCTGTCTGGGCCAGATCAAGACGCACGTCCGCCTGGAAGATGGCTGCTACAACCTGCTGCTGGCCGGTGTTGCTCGCATCGCAATCGGCCGCGAGTTAAAACCGACGACGTCGTTTCGGCGGGCCAAGGCGCGGATTTGCTTTGATCGCTTTCCAGCCAAGTTCGAAGAACGCCAGGACGCGCTCCGTCGCCAACTGTTTGCTGCGTTTCGTCGGGCGCTGCCACAATCCTCCGTGGCGCACAACCCGCTCTTTCAATTGCACGAGACCGACATCGATCTGGCCGCGCTGACGGATATTATCGGCTTCACGCTCGAACTGCCGCTGAAGCTGAAACAAACGCTCCTCGCCGAATGCAATGTCCTGACCCGCGCCAAGCACCTATTGAATTATCTGGGAAGCGAGGCGCAAGCGGCCGAGCGGGGCCCAAAATTTCCGCCAGAGTTCAGCCGTAATTAACAGCGGCCGATTTCGAAACAGAATCAATGCTGGGTGCAGCTTTGGGTGCCATGCCCATGCTTGCGTGGGCATGCTTGGAAGGAGCACACGTTCTAACTGTCTCATTAGTGGTGATTAGCGATGACTAGTGTTCCCGCATCTCCGAACGTTGGAAGAGAGGTTACAAACACTAATCGACACTAATTACCGCTAATCCTTTGAGAGTTGATCCGATTGGATAAGGCCGCTCAACGAGATTCGCATGCCCACGCAAGCGTGGGCATGGCACCCGGCCGCAATTAACCGCAGTCACAGGGCTCCTTGACCCCCCTGCGGGGCCGCGCTAATATCGACTGGGCCCTCACGGCGCCCCATCCGCGCCCAAATCACTGATTTTCAACGACTTACCAATGGCCGACTCGGCAGACACCAGTTACGACACGCTCAGTTCTGAGCTCGACGATGGCCCCGCGGCAGCGCCCGAGAAATCGCCGGTCGATCAGGCCCGCATTCGCCGCGCAGTGCGCGAAATTCTCGCGGCCGTCGGCGAAGACCCCGATCGCGAAGGGCTGCTCGAAACCCCGGCCCGCGTGGCCCGCATGTACGCCGAACTATTCAGCGGCCTGCACGAAGATCCGCGCACCCACCTTCGCAAAGTCTTCACCGAGAAGTACGACGAAGTGGTGCTGGTCAAAGACATCAGTTTCAACAGCATGTGCGAACACCACATGCTGCCGTTCATGGGCAAGGCCCACATCGGTTACCTGCCGAACGGCCGCGTGCTCGGCCTGAGCAAAATCGCCCGCGTGGTTGAAGTCGTCTCGAAGCGTCCACAGGTGCAAGAGCGAATGACCGAGACGATCGCCGATCTGATGGTCGAAGAGCTCGACGCCAAGGGCGTGGCCGTCGTGATCGAGGCCAGCCACTCGTGCATGACGATGCGCGGCGTCCGCAAGCCGGGAAGCGTCTGCGTTACGTCGGCCATGCGTGGCATCTTCCGCTCGAACCTTTCGAGCCGCTCGGAAATCATGACGCTGATCTACGGCGACCGACGCTAGTCGCTCGCGTTCGCTGAATTACCACTCACGCGCAGTTGCTTTGTTAGCATTTGAGCGCGACTATTTGACTTGATCTCTGGCGTTCAACCGTGCTGATCCTGATTCAATTCGTGCTGCGGTTGGCGTTCGGCATGGCCGGCGCGATGACGCTCGTTTCGCCGCGCCAGGTGACCAGCGGCTACTACCGCAATAACCTGTATGTGCTGCTCGGTCTGAACGTGCTGGTGGCGCTGGTCGTCGGCACGGCCGGAGCGACGTCGCTTTCGATCTGGTTGCCGGTCTCTGCCGCCGTGGCCAGCTACATTGGCGCGGCCTGCTGGCTGTACGAGAAACCAACGCCCGGCATGGCGGCGCTCGCGTTTGTAGCCGTGGCCGACTTGTTTGCCGCATGGCTCGCAGTTCCGCTGGCTGGCGCGACCGACCCGAGTTCGATTGCCACGGCCGCCGGCGGATTGGTCGAAGGCGGCGCGTCGGCCGCCGGACTGATTAGTTGGCTCGATCCACCAACTGGCGGCCTTGTGTTAGGCAGCACCATGGCGGCAATGCTCTTGGGCCACTGGTATCTGAACGCCCCGGGCATGGCCTTGGAACCGCTGCGGCGACTGATCGTGTTGATGCTGGTTGCCGTCGTGCTGAGAGCCCTGGTGTGCGGCTGGGGGCTTGAGGAGCAACTGACGCATGTGGGGGCGCCCGGCAAAATCGGCTGGTCGCTCTTTGTGGGGGTGCGCTGGCTCGCCGGGCTGATCGCAACTGCCCTACTGGCCGTTATGTCTTGGCAAACCCTCAAAATCCCCAATACACAGAGCGCAACCGGCATTCTCTACGTGGCGGTGATTACCACGTTCTTGGGAGAGTTGGCCTCGGGGCTACTGTCCGCTGAGGCGGCCTATCCTTTATGATAAGAAGTCGGGGCGAACTGCCACGATTTCGGCGCCTGGGTTCACTGCTGGACAAGCCAGCAGTGGAACACCTCGTCGCCTAAGTTTTTCCCGCCAACGTCCTTTCTTCCGACGCATTGTTGCACGCATGAACGTTTCGTTTGCCTGTCCCCACTGTGAACAATCTGCCAAGGTCGAGCTTTTGCCTGGCGGCGAGGGGATCGTTTGCCCCCACTGTCAGAAGAGCATCCCAGCGGTCGACGGCGCATGGAGCGAGGGCGAGCTAAAACGCTGCCTGGTGTGCGGCAGTGGCGACTTGTTTGCGCGAAAGGATTTTCCGCAGCGTTTGGGGCTGGCGATCGTTGTCGGCGGACTCAGCCTGAGCTGCGTTACCTGGTTTTTTTATCAGACCTATCTCACGTTCGCGGTGCTGTTCGTGTCGGCGCTGGCGGACATGGCGTTGTTTTTAATCGTCGGCGAGAGCGTGGCCTGTTATCGCTGTCGCGCCGAGTATCGCGGCCAGCCTGACGCGCTAAAGGAGCATGGCCCGTTCGAACTGGAAACGCACGAACGCTACCGCCAGCAGGCCGCGCGACTGAAACAATAACGCGTCCCGGCTCGCGACCCCTTCGACCCGGCAGTTGAACGAACCTTAACGACTGCCGCACAAATCTCCGCGTTAGCACTCCCTGCCGCCAGTCGGCTGCCAGTGGATCCAATGGACGAACAGCGCACGAGAATCCAGGACGACGTACGAGGTTTGATCGCCGGGGAAATCCGTTGCGACGACGTCTTCCTGCAACTCTACGCCAGTGACGCTAGCCTGTATCAGATCAAACCGCTGGGCGTCGTGCGACCAAGATCGGCCGCCGACGTGGCCGCCTGCGTGAAATATGCCGGCGAGAATTCCATTCCCATCCACGCTCGCGGCGCCGGCACCGGGCTGGCTGGCGAATCGCTCGGGCCTGGGCTGGTCCTCGATTTCTCCAGCCACTTCCGCCGCATACTGGATGTGGGCGCCGACTGGGTGCGGGTGCAGCCAGGCGTCGTCCACGAACGGCTGAACGCGTTCCTTAAGCCGCAGGGTCGATTGTTCGGGCCAGACCCGGCAATGAGCAACGTCACGACGATGGGGAGCGTGATCGCGCTCGACGCCGCCGGCAGCCACTGGTTGCGTTACGGCTCGGCCCGCTCGAACATCTTGAGGCTGAAGCTGGTCTTGGCCGATGGCGCCGAGATGGAAGTCGGCCGCGAGCCGCTCGTCGATGGAGCCAGCGCCGACGCCGATCCCGCCAAGCGCGACCTGATCAATCGTCTGGTCGAATTGCTGCGCGCCAATGCCCACCTGATCGAAACGCATCAACCCAAGAGTCTGGTAAACCACGCCGGCTACGCACTGGCAGACGTGCTCGGCGACGACTGGATCGATATTCCCCGCCTGCTGTCTGGGAGCGAAGGCACGCTGGCCCTGATTACGGAATTGACCGTCACCACCCACGCGCTGCCGAAGCATTTGGGGACGACGCTGTTTTTCTTTGATCGTCTAGAAAGCGCCGCCCGCGCGGTCGACGAGATTCTGCCATTCCGTCCTTGCGCGTGCGATCTGATGGATCGACGCCACTTGAGCCTGGCGCGGGAAAGTGATGTCCGTTACGACTTGATGATCCCAGCCACGGCCGAGGCACTGCTACTTGTCGAACTGGAAGGGGACGACCCGCTCGAACTGCGCGAACGCATGCGGCAACTCACTGATCGGGTGCGGCGGCGCAAGCGGCTGGCGTTCGAATCACGCGCTGCGTTTAGTCGTGACGATATGGACCTCGCCTGGCGCCTGGCGCAGAAGGTTGTCCCCACTCTCTACCGCCTCCGTGGTTCGACGCGCGCCGTTCCGATTGTTGAAGACATCGCGATTCCTCCGGCGGCGCTCGCCGAGTATTTGGTCGAAATGCAAAACGTGCTGAAGCGCCACCAGGTGACGGCGTCGTTATTTGGCCACGCCGGGCACGGGCAACTACACATTCGTCCTTTCCTCGACTTGAACGATCCGGAACACGTCCGCACGATGTCGCAGTTGGCCAGCGATCTGTACGAAGCGGTCTTCCGCTTCGGCGGCACGATCAGCGGCGAGCATGGCGACGGACTGAGCCGCACGCAATTCGTCGGCCGCCAGTACGGTGAGTTGTACCCCGTGTTTCGCGATGTGAAGGCGATTTTCGATCCCCGGAACGTGTTCAATCCTGGCAAGGTGATCAACGACGCGATCGTCGTTCGACCGGCGCCGATGCCGCCGTTTCTCGAAGATCCGGCTCCGGTCGCCATTGACGCCGACCTGATGACGCAGAACTTGCGTCCGCTCCTTCCGCCCGAAGCGCTCACCGCCGCGCCGGTCGAAACCGCCGACGAGGCGCCGGTCGCGCCTGCTTCCAAATTGATTACGCTCGAACTGCAATGGGACCTGGCCGAAATGGCCGACGTCGCCACGAACTGCAACGGTTGCGGCGCCTGCCGGGCCCAAGACCCCAGCGTGCGAATGTGCCCGATCTTTCGGTTTGCGCCGTCCGAAGAAGCCTCGCCGCGCGCCAAGGCGAATCTGATTCGCGGCGTGCTCACCGGGCAACTCGATCGGGCAACGTTGGCCAGCGATGAATTCAAAACCGTGGCCGATCTCTGCGTGAACTGCAAAATGTGTCGCCAGGAATGCCCGGCCGGCGTCGATATTCCCAAATTGATGATCGAAGGCAAAGCGCAGTACGTAGCGCTCAATGGGCAAGGCTTGCACGAATGGGCGCTTTCGCAGCTCGATCTGTTCGGCTCGCTGGGCGGTCTGCTGAGCCCGTTTGCCAATTGGGCGATTCGCAATCGCACGGCCCGTTGGGTGATCGAGAAAGCGCTCGGCATTGCCCAGCGTCGCAAGCTGCCACGTTTCGCCGCGCGCAATTTCATGCGCCGCGCCACCCGCAAGCGCTGGACGCAGGCGAGTCGCCGCAGCGGTCGCAAAGTGCTCTACTTTGTCGACACCTACGCCAACTTTAATGATCCGCAGTTGGGCGAGGCCCTGGTCGCCGTGCTCGAACACAACGGGATCGCCGTCTATGTCCATCCGGACCAACGTGCCAGTGGCATGGCGATGGTCTCGCGCGGCGCGATCGAAGCGGCCCGCAAAGTGGCCAGTGACAACGTGCGAATCCTGGCCGAGAGCGTGCGGCAAGGCTACACAATCGTCGCCAGCGAACCTTCGGCCGCGCTTTGCTTGTCGCAAGAGTACCCGCTGCTATTGGACGATGACGACACGCAACTCGTGGCTACGAACACCAGCGAAGCGTGCCATTTTCTTTGGCAGCTTCACCTGACAGGCAAGTTGCAGCTTGACTTCAAGCCGATCAATGCGTCAGTCGGCTATCATCAGCCATGCCATCAGAAGGCGTTATCCGGCGGCTCGCCGGGCGAGAACCTGTTGCGGCTCATTCCAGGCCTCGCCGTGCAGCGCGTCGAACGAGGTTGCTCTGGCATGGCCGGCACGTATGGGCTGGCACAAAAGAATTATCGCAATAGCCTCCGCGCTGGTTGGGGATTGATCTCGGCCATTCGCGATGGCGACTTTCAGGCCGGCGCCACGGAGTGCTCTGCCTGTAAAATGCAAATGGAACAAGGCGCCACCAAGCCCACAATACATCCGCTCAAGCTGTTGGCGCTGGCCTATGGCGTGATGCCGGAAGTCGCCAGCCTACTGACGGCGCATAGCGAGGAGCTGGTGGTCACATGATTGTTCGCGTACGGTTATTCGCCGCGGCCAGGCAACTTGCCGGGCGAGACGTCATTGATGTGACTCTGCCCGAGGGCGGCACGATCGCCGCGCTGCGCACAGAAATGTTTTCGCAATATCCGGCGCTGGCGCCGCTGGCCCGGGCGGCCATGTTTTCCGTCGGCGCCGAGTACGCTGATGACGCGATGCTGCTTGAAGAAGGCGCGGATGTCGCCTGCATTCCGCCGGTCAGCGGCGGTTAGAGCGGAGATCACAGGTAAGCGCAGGGTGCCATGCTCACGCTTGCGTGGGCATGCCGACCTAGTCAAGATCGAGCTGTAATCGGTTGCGTAGTAATCAGGAGTACGAGCGCGTGATCGAGCTGACACAAGACCCAATCGACACAGCGGACCTGCTCCGCAAAGTCGGCTCGACTCAGGCCGGCGCCGTGGTGCTGTTCCTGGGGACAGTGCGAGAAATGACCGGCGAGCGCCGGACGATTGCGCTCGATTACGAGTGCTATCCGGAAATGGCCGAGAAACAGCTAAAGGATTTGGAGTCACAAGCTCGCGCACGGTGGCCGATTATCGAGTGCGCGATCGTCCACCGGTTAGGGCATTTGGAACTAGGCGAGGCCAGCGTGGCGGTCGCCGTCAGCACCGCACATCGAGACGCGTCGTTCGAAGCCGCAAAGTGGCTGATCGACACGCTCAAGCAGGTCGTGCCGATCTGGAAAAAAGAAAACTGGGCCGACGGCGCCACCGAATGGGTCCATCCCGGCGTGCCGCCGCAGGCGAATCAGTAGATGTCGCGTCTTCGCATCAGTTGCACGGCTGCGAGGATTGAGGGAAGATAGAGGTATGAGCTCCACGGCCACTATCGCCGGTCCTTTGGTCGACAGTTTCGGCCGCGTGCATAACAGTCTGCGGATCAGCGTCACGGATCGCTGCAACATCCGCTGCTTCTACTGCATGCCGGCGGAGAATGTCCGTTTCCGGCCGCGCTCGGAACTGCTTACGTTCGAAGAAATCGAGCGGTTTGCCAGCGTCGCCGCGAGGCTCGGCGTCGACAAGATTCGCCTGACGGGCGGCGAGCCCCTGGTCCGCCAGGAACTTGACCAGCTCGTCGGCCGAATCGTCCGGATTCCAGGCATTGCCGAGGTGGCCCTGACGACCAACGGCATTTTGCTGGCCGAGCAAGCCGAGGCGCTGAAAGCCGCTGGGCTGAGCCGGCTGAACGTCAGCCTCGACGCGCTCGACGCCGAAACGTTTCGGCTGATCGCGCGGCGCGACGGGTTCGAGCGCATTCTGGCCGGTCTGTTCACAGCCCAGCGCGTAGGTTTTGAGAACATCCGCCTCAACGCCGTGGCAATCCGCGGCATGACCGAAGGGCAGATTGTGCCGCTGGCGCGGTTCGCCCGCCAGCATGGCTTCGAGCTGCGCTTCATCGAGTTCATGCCGCTCGACGCCGATGGCGACTGGGATAACGCGCAGGTGCTAGGTGGCGAAGAGATCCGCCGGGTGCTCGCCGAGGAAATCGCGCCGCTAACGCCACTGCCAGTGGTGAACGCCAGCCAGCCGGCGACCGATTACCAGTTCGCAGATTCCGGCGCTGTGGTCGGCTTTATCAACCCGGTCACGCAGCCGTTTTGTGGCGACTGCAACCGTCTGCGGCTGACGGCCGAAGGACAGATTCGCAATTGCCTGTTTTCGACCGTCGAATGGGACGCTCGCGCCCTGCTGCGTTCTGGCGGCAGCGACGAAGAACTGGCCGAGCTGCTGCAGGAGTGCGTTGGCGCCAAACGGGCCGGCCACGGCATCAACACGCTCGAATTCGTCAAACCAGTCCGGGCGATGTACCAAATCGGCGGCTAACCAATTCTGGTGGGTCGCGCGTGCCACTGGCACTGCCAGTGCTCTTTCTGGTGGGTCGCGCGTGTGCCACTGGCTCTGCCAGTGCTCTTCAAAAGCGGTCACTTTTGCCCGAAAACCCGGCAGAAAAGCCCGAAATCGTTTTGCTAGGCGTGACGTATATTTTCTGCGTCGGCTCTGATGCACGCAGGCCCGGCGTCCCTCCGATTCCAATGGGGCTTGCCTTGCGATCGTTAAAAAGCTGTTTCAAAACCTCGGGGACTGTCCCCATTTTTTGCAGCGCAGCGAAGAAACACTGGGGACTGTCCCCCTGCATTCAGGTTTTGAAACATCCTCGAAGAAGCGAAACCGCGGCGCGGCGCAATCATGAGAGCCTTCTGGCATCTGCACAACGACTTCCTGCGATACGCGCAGCACTTCCGAGTGCATGATTGGATGATGCTCTCGATCCTCGTCCTGCTGATCGGCTTCCTCTGCCTGCGCGGCTACGGCTCACGGGCGAAATTCTAGAAGCCCACGTGGCGCCGCTCAGTAATACGAAAGCACAGTCCCCTCGGACAGCTTTCCGCAGGGCTGCTTCGCGCAGCGTTCAATTCCCAAGAACGACCGGCGCTCTGGCGCTAACGACTGTAGATACAGCCAGCGTTTCACGCCCCAGCCGCCCGAGGTTGGTTGCGGCGTTTCTGCCGCTTCGCTCCAGCCGCGTAGGATTTCATGCCACGCCGTCGGCCAGCAGTTTGGTTTGATGTGGATCGGATCGAAGCCGTACCACTCGGGCGTCAACACAACGGTTTGAATCTGCCGAGCCGCCGCGGCCTCGACCAATCGCTGGTCCAATTCGTGCGCGCGCTCGGCGATCGCTGATAGAGGCAGGCGTCCCTTGGGGAACATCACCCGGCGCAGCATGCGGAACTTCCATTCCGGGAGCCCATCGATATTGCCGATCGGCAGCCGCGTCATCACGACCTTTGCGTTGAGTTCCAGCAGCGCGTCGAGGCTCTGCTCCACCCAGCGGGCGATGGTGCTGACGTCGGTTTCGTAGAGCAGGTCATTGCCGATGTCCGTCACCAGCGCCGCGGTTGGCGCTGCGGGGCGACTGCGGACGGCGTCCCACAGTCCACTCTGCAGAATTCCCGGCAGGGATCGCCCCATGACGCGGCTGGTGGCGCCGTACGAGCGGCCATGGCCGAGCGCCGCAAACAAATCCAGCGGGCCGCCCCACAACCGATGGCAGGCGTCTACAACGGTTGAGATGCCGCGCGTCAGGTTGCTCGCGCCCAGCAAGATCACTCGGCGCGACGGCAGGTCATTTGTTGTGGCGTCTGCGCTGATCATCTGTAACCACCTCGGCCACCACCCATTGCTTGCAGAAACTGATAATTGGTATACGCCATGAAGGCAAAAAAGATCGCCATGTAGGTGTCTTGTAGTTTAGCGTAGACCAGGATCGCCATACCAATGGCTACGACAACCGAGAGCACGAAGGCTTGCCGTCGGCCGTCCTGTGGATTCGTGGCGCTGAGCACCGCCGCTGAAATTCGCCCGCCATCCAGCGGAAAAATCGGCAGTAGATTAATCAGACCCCAAAAGATATTGATTTGCAGCAGGTCCATAACCAGTTGAAACAGTTCGGGCGAGTGAATCCCGTCTGCGTACGGAAACGGCATCCAACCGAAAACTCTCGCTTCCCGAATCTGACCACCGGCCGCGATCACCGCAACGCAAACCAGCGCTGCAAACAAGAAGCCGGCAGCCGGCCCCGCGAAGGCGATCACCACCTCGGAAATCCAATCCTGACGCCGCCGCGTGCTGAGCATCATGTCGGGCACGGCCAGGCCACCCATGGCTTGCAAGACAACGTGCGAGTGAATGCCGTAATAGCGGAACGCGAACACGTGGCCGAACTCGTGCACCAGGATCGAGACGAAGACGGCAATGACCCAAATGAGCACGTTGATGGGCGTTTGGCCAGTCGCGCCGAGCAGCACGGTCACCAGCCAGAACATCGGGTGGACACGGACCGGCACGCTGCCGACCATGAAGCGGAGGTCATATTGGGTCGGTGGTGGTTCAGCGAAGAACAAGAGAATCCCCTGCGGTGTCCAAGAACCTATTCGCGATTGCCGCTCGAACATTGCGCGTAAACTCGCGCAGCGTCTATCGTACAAGGGGAGCGACGGCCGCGCAAGGCTAGCGACCATGTAACGGGCAGGACGTGGTGTGCCACTGGCTCCGCCAGTGCTCCTCCCGACCCTGTGATTCTGCAAAGCACTGGCAGAGCCAGTGGCACACAATCCACCACGGATCGCCGGCCGCTATCGCCCGCTTGGTGTCCAGCCGCCGCTGCTGGCGACCGTCATCCCAGGCTCAAAATGAGGCCGCGGCGAGACGGCCAGCTTGGGGGCCAGCGTGGCCAGAATGTAATCGGCGGCTTTCCGCGAGGCCCCGCCGTGTGCTACGCGCACCTTCAACTCGGCCAGCGCCGCGATCCGTTCTTGCCGCCGTTCTTCGTCCGACAGCCATTCCACAACATGCCGCGCCAGCCGCTCGGTCGGATCTTCGCAGGTCAGATACTCAGGGAACAACACCCGCTCGGCGTCTGGCTGATGAGGGCTGTAGGGGGTCATGTCGTCGCCAAACGGTTGATCAGTCGAAAGCAGGTTCACGAGCGTGATGTATTTCACCCGCCGGAAAAAGCCTTGCACGAAATAAGCAAAGCGATTGATGAAATACAAAATCACCGTTGGCCGCGTTTGATACAGCAATTCCAACGAGACCGAACCTGAGACTGCCATGCAGCATTCGGCGACGTGAATCAATTCGGGCGTGCGGCCCACGTAAACATCGATCGGCATTTCCGATGCTGCTACCAGGCGACGGGCCAGCACCGCCTGACCAGGTTTGAACGCGGCGATGGCAAACCGCGCGTCAGGCTGGCGCGATCGCACCAGCGCCGCGGCTTTTAGAAACCAGTGCAGGTTCTGCTCGACCTCCTGCGTGCGCGAACCAGGCAGCAGCGTCACCAGCCGGCCAGCGCGGCGGCGCTGCGTCTCGACAAAATCATGGTCCAGTCGTTGCGCGCGGACTTCGTCGAAGTACGGATGCCCGACAAAGGTGGCGTTGCAGCCATTGTCGCGAAACCAGGTTTGCTCGAACGGCATGCTGCAGAGCACATGATCGACGAAGCGGCGCATCTTTTTCACGCGCCAGCTCGCCCAGGCCCAGATCTGCGGCGGGGCAAAATAAAAGACCGGGATGCCGTGCGCCTTGGCGCGACGGGCAATCCACCAGTTGAACCCGGGATAATCAATTAACACCACGGCGTCTGGCTTGTGATGCCGAAAATAACGATCGGCCATGCTGGCCAGGTGCAGAAACTTGTGCAAGTTGAGGATCGCGCGGAGAAACCACATCACGGCCAGCTTCGTCAGGTCCGTGTGCAGATCACAACCGGCCGCCGCCATGACCGGTCCGCCGTAGCCGACGAACTCGGCCGTGGGGTCCTTCGCCCGAATCGCATGGATCAGATTGGCGCCGTGCAGGTCGCCACTGGGCTCGCCAACGGAAAAAAAAATACGCATGTTTCGAGACGCCAGCCGTGGCAGATGTTGGTGAAAACTCGTTACGCCGTCCGTAGCCGCGCGGGCGCCAGTATGGCAAAACGCCAGCGGGGGACAAAGGTCAGTTCGACGGGCGAGGTTCGGTCATAACAGCGCCGAAAGCATGGCGTAAACTTGCGCGTCACTAACCCGAAGCGCCAGCGAGGGTTCTTAACGCCGCGCAGAAGAACCCTCGCTGGCCGCTTCGGGCTGGTTAAGGAAAAACAGACTGCTGGCGCCATTCTCCCCACGGCAGGACCTCGGATGCGGACCAACCAACTCGTTTCGCTTTCGGTAGTGCTAGGACTGATTGCAGTCGCGTTTGGGCTGCTCGGCAATGGAGCGACGTCCAAGGTCGGCGCGCCAGATGTCGCCGGGCCATCCCACGCGCCAACCGATTGGCCGCGTGGCGACAAGATCGTCGATCTGACGCACGCCTTCGACGAACAAACGATCCCCTGGCCAACCGAGATCGGCTTTCGACTCGAGCGTGGCTTTGATGGCGTTACTGACGGCGGTTGGTATTACCGCGCAAATCGCTTTAGCATGGCCGAGCATTCGGGCACGCACCTCGACGCGCCGAATCATTTTTCCAAAGACGGCGAATCGGCCGACGATGTGCCGCTTGCGCGACTCATCGGGCCGGCGGTAGTGATCGACGTCACGGCCCAGTGCGCACAAGACGCGGACTTTCAGATCCCGACCGAGGTCTTTCAAACCTGGGAGCGCGAGCACGGCCGCTCGCTGGCAGATATGATTGTGGTACTGAACACTGGCTGGGCGCGCTTCTGGCCGGATAAGGAACGTTATCTCGGCACGGCCGAAACCGGCAAACCAGCCGTCGCCAAACTTCATTTTCCTGGCCTCGCGCCCGATGCCGCGGCCTGGCTCGCGGCGAACCGCAAGATTCGCGCCGTCGGCATCGATACTGCCAGCATTGACGCCGGTCAGAACAAAACGTTCGGAACCCACGTCGTGTTGTGCGGACACGGTATTCCGGCGTTTGAGAACCTGACGAACCTCGATCAGCTACCGGCCGCCGGCTTCACATTAATCGCACTACCGATGAAGATACGTACGGGAAGCGGCGGGCCGCTGCGAGCCGTTGCCGTATTGCCGGATGTTGCGACCGCGAAGTAATCTAAAATGACCCAGTCGCCGCGACGCCGATGGCCGCTTCGCTTTAGCCTGCGGGCGATGTTAGGGGCTGTGACGATCGCCGCGATTGGCGTAGCGATTTGGACCCGGCCCTACACGGTCGAGGTCTTCCGGCCCGACGACGGCACGCTGATGGCCCGCTACCGCGTGCAGCGGAACTGGCGAGGCGAACAAGTCGCCCGGGGGCTCCAGGAGTGGTTTCTGCCAGCGGGGGCCTGTTATCGGCGTCAGGAGGTCTTTGGAGCTATCCTGCGCGATGACGAGTTGCAAGGCGACCGGAAGGCCGGCGCCGCGGTCTACCCGCCCCACAGGCCACCAGACCCGCCCACGGCCGACTACGTCTACTGGCTCCGACAGGACGATATTCCGGTCTCGACCGATCTGCCATCGTCGTCTGGCGAGCTTTTTTCGTATCCCTGACGCCCCGCTTTGAGCGTAGGAACTGAGGGGGACCAATACGCATACGCCGTTTGGCGGCGATTTTTGCGAACTTTGGTCTCGCCAAACTAAAATAGAATAAGTATTCTGATAGCGGCAATGCCTGATCATTCGGTCAGGCGGGCGGTAGCGGCTGTTTTTTCCAATTCACGCGCTGCTCACAGGCAAGTTGAGCCGCTCAAGATTACGCGCCCTCACCGGAGATTTGAAATGATGCGTGCCCCTCGGCTTTTGTTGTTGCTGGTGATTCTATCGGCCTGCCTGGCGGCGCCGGGCGACCGTACCTCTCAAGCGGTAGAGCCCACCGGAGCTCCGCAGCAAGCGGACGCCAAGGCCGCCGCGAAAGCGAAACCAACAGCCGAAGCGACGCAAGTCGCAGCCGCCAAGTCCGAGGCGCCGACGCCGCGCAAGATGGCAAACTTCAGCGCGCGAGACTATCGCGGCAAAGAAACTTCGCTCGACGAAGTCGCCGCCGGCAAGCCAGTGGTCGTCGCGTTCATTGGCGCCGAGTGCCCGCTGGCCAAGCTCTACGCACCGCGCCTCGGCGAAATGGCCCGCGAATATGAGAAGCGCGGCGTGGCGTTCATTGGCATTGATTCGAATCGCCATGACTCGAACACCGAGATCGCGCACTACGCCCGCGTCCACAACATCAGTTTCCCGGTGCTGAAGGATGTTGGCAACGTGATTGCGGACCAGTTCGCGGCCGAGCGCACTCCGCAAGTGTTCCTTCTCGATAAAGACCATGTGATCCGCTACCAGGGTCAGATCGACGATCAATACGGTTTGGGCAACAGCAGTGGCTACGCCCAATTGAAGGTCCGCCGCAAGCACCTGATCGAGGCCCTCGACGAACTGCTGGCCGGCAAGAGCATCAGCGTGCCCAAGACCGAAGCGCCAGGCTGTTTGATCGGCCGCGTGCGCGAAGTCAAAAAAGATTCGGCCGTGACCTACAGCAACCAGGTCGCGCGGATTCTGCAGAAGAACTGCCTGGAGTGCCATCGCGAAGGGCAGATCGCTCCGCTGGCGCTGACCAAGTACGACGAGGTCTCTGGCTGGGCCGAGATGATTGAAGAAGTCGTCCGCGATCAACGGATGCCACCTTGGCACGCCGATCCGCACGTCGGCAAGTTCATGAATGACCGCAGCCTGAGCGACGAAGACAAAGAAACGCTTTATGCTTGGGTCAAAGCAGGCGCCCCCGAAGGCGATCCGAAGGATCTGCCGGCGCCGGTTGATTTCCCTGAGACCTGGCAGTTGGGCAAGCCGGAACAAATCGTCGAAATGAGCGACAAGCCGTACGACGTGCCGGCCGAAGGAACCGTCGAGTATCAGTACTTCATGGTCGATCCCGGTTGGAAAGAGGACCGCTGGATCAAGTCGTCCGAAATCATGATGGGCAATCGCGCCCTGGTGCATCATGTGTTTGTATTTGCCGTTTCACCGGATAGCCCGTTGTGGAAACTCAATGGCTACCTCGGGCACGGCGTGCAGCCAGGCATTGGCGATGGCAGCATGCGGCTGATCGCCGGGGCCGCGCCGGGCACTCCACCAGCCACGGGCCCCAAGGGCTCGGCCACGCGCGTGGCGGCTGGCACCAAGATTCTGTTCCAGATGCACTACACACCCAACGGCGTAGCGCAGCAAGACCGCACATCGGTCGGCTTCTGGTTCAGCAAGCCGGAGGAAGTGACGCGCGAAGTCGAAGTCCACATGGCGATTAATCCTTCGTTCAACATTCCGGCCGGCGCCGACAACCATCCGGTCGAGTCAGCCCATCGCTTTACGAAGGACACGCTGATCCTCGATATGTCGCCCCACATGCACTTGCGCGGCAAGGCGTTCAAGTACGAGTTGCGACATCCGGATGGCAAGGTCGAAACGATCCTCGACGTGCCGCGCTATGATTTCAACTGGCAGGTTACGTATCACCCAGTGAAGCCGATCTTCGCTCCGGCCGGGACAGAACTCCACTGCCTGGCGCACTTCGATAATTCAGAGCACAACCTGGCGAATCCGGATCCGACTATCGACGTCGGCTGGGGCGAGCAGACCTGGGAAGAAATGATGATCGGCTGGTTTACCGAAACGACCGACGTTTATCCAACAGATCTGCCGGAAGGCCAAACCCGCACCGCGCGCTTCTTGGCCAAGCTTGAGCGTGACCCGCCAAAGGCCGGTTCGATCCTCAACCGCGCCGCCGGCGTGGCGAGCAAATCAGAGACCGGCTTGGATCGCTACTTGGATCGCCTGCAGAAGGAACTGCCGCAGGTCGATCGAATCTGTGTCACGATGGTCGACAACAATGAGGCTAAGGTCACCATGGCCGCGCAGCCGTTCGTCTTCGACGCCTCGGTCGGCGCCGTGGGGGCAACGTTCCCTGTGGCTGATTCCGCGATCGCCCGCGCGGCGAAGGGGACTGATCCAGTGGTGAACGCCGACCTCTCGAAGGTCGAAGGAAAAGACGTCGCAACGATGGGCCAAGTGCTGGGTTCGAGCGTCCACTTTCCGATCACCGTCGAAGGTAAACCGGCCGTGATCAGCTATTGGAGCAAGGAGAAGGACGCCTTCCCCGCGCCGGCTGTCGACTTCTTGCGTCAGGTCACCAAGCTGGTGGACGATGCGAACTGAGGCCAAAGCCTGGAACTTTGAATTGTCGCGTTGCGCACAGTCGCATTGCGCACAACGGATCTCCGGTTGTTGGTCGCTCGTCGTGAGCGTGATCCACTAACGTGGCGCGATCGACCGGACTACTCGCGATCGACGTCGGCGGCGCCAATCTGAAGGTCGCCGACGGCCGTGGGTTTGCGCACTCCCGTAGCTTTGCCCTTTGGAAGACGCCCGAACGCCTCGCCGAGGCGCTCGCGGAGTTGATTGCGGATGCGCCGCCGGCCGATGCTCTCGTGGCGACCATGACCGGCGAGTTGGCCGATTGTTTCGTCACCAAGGCCGACGGAGTGCGGGCAATCATCGACTCACTAGTTGTAGCGGCAGCCGGACGGTCGCTACGGATCTATCTGACCGATGGCGACTTGGTCTCGCCTGCCGAGGCGATCGAACGTCCGCTGGCCGCGGCTGCTTCGAACTGGCGGGCAGTCGCGCAATTCGCCGCCCGATATGTCTCGCACGGCGCAGGGCTCTTGGTCGATATCGGCAGCACCACGTGTGACGTGATTCCGATTATCGATGGTCGCCCGGCCACGATCGGAATGACGGATCCAGAGCGACTCGTCCATGGCGAGCTGATTTACACCGGCGTGGCTCGCAGCCCCCTTTGTGCCGTCGCCGACTCCTTGCCGTGGCGCGGTCAGAAGTGCCCTACGGCGCAAGAACTGTTTGCAACCACGCTCGACGCCTATTTGATTCTGGGCGACTTGCCGGAGGACACTAGCGACACCGCGACGGCCGATGGTCGCCCGGCGACGCGCGCCGCGGCCCGTGATCGGCTGGCCCGCGCGATTTGTGCAGACCGGACGATGTTCAACGAGGGGGATGCCGTGACCGCGGCCGAAGCGGTTCGCGCGGCACAGTCCGCGCGGTTATCGGCGCCGATCATCCAAGTGCTGGGCCGGATGGCGAACAAGCCAGGCGCCGTGGTAATTTCCGGCCAGGGAGAATTCCTGGCGCGTCGCGTGATGGAAAAACTGCGACTCGGCGCTGAGTTTATTTCCTTGGCGGATAAACTAGGCCCAGACGTCTCGCGCTGCGCGCCGGCCCACGCGCTGGCCGTGTTGGCGCTCGAGGCGGGCGACCGATGAGCGGCAACGTAAGACCTGAGCGAAAAATCACGCGGCGCGTCGTCAAGCTCGGCGGCAGCTTGCTGACAATGCCGGATCTCGCCGAACGTTTTCGAGCATGGCTCAATGTCCAACCCTCGGCCGAAACGCTGTTGATTGCCGGCGGTGGCGAACTGGCGGACGCCGTGCGCGAGACGAACCGGCTGCGGCCTCTTGCGGACTCGCAGGCCCACTGGCTGTGCATTCGCGCGATGCAATTGCAGACCGAGATGCTGGCGGCGTTGTTGCCGGAAGCGGAGATGTTGCTATCGATCGCGCCACTGCGCGACTCACTTCCGCAAACTCGACTGGCAATCGTCGACCCGTGGCGGTTTGTCCATGAGGAAGATCAGCGTCTGTCGGCAACTCCGTTGCCGGAGAGCTGGGACGTGACCAGCGATTCGATCGCGGCGCGTCTCGCGCAACTGACCGGGGCCGACGAGGTGGTGCTACTTAAGTCTGCCTCGGCCCCTGCTGCCGACTTGCAAGAGCTTGGCGCCGCCGGCTTTGTCGACCGCTTCTTTATGCGCGCCGCGATTGGCGTCCCGCAAGTACGGTTCGTCAATCTGCGCGACGAGAGCGCGCGCGACGTTGTCATCGTTGCAAACCAGGTGTGAGCCGGGGTGCCACTGGCTCTGCCAGTGCTTTGCATTTCTTAGGTTGCTGAATCGGGCACTGGCGGAGCCAGTGGCACCCAAGATATTTGAAAGCACCGCAGGACATTTCTAGTCGATCGCGTCCGGCTTAATTCCAGCGCCAGCCGGTTTGCTTGCCGCGGGCGGATTTTTCTCGCACTGGCGCCAGGGTATCCGATCGCTCTTTGCGATCGGCCACGCCCCAGGAGTGGATTTGCACGCCGCCTGAAGTGCTCGTGATCCATCCGCCATCTGGTCGCTCGCGGACGCTGGTCTCGGAATTGATCTGCTTCGGAACTGCAAATTGCACCACCGGCGAAGTCAGCGGGTCTGTCAGCGACGAGATATCGCAGCCGGCCTTCTGGGCCAGGCCTTCCTTGACGATTAACGCGCCAATCACGGCCATGTCCATGCAGTTGCGCAACTGGCCGAAAATCGGCTCCCGCTGCGACAATTCCTCGTACTTGGCCGTCATCGTGTCGGCCCACTTCTTGGCGATTGGGTTGGCCTTGCCGGTCAGCTTACGCTCGCCCCCTTTGGCAAACAGGGCGTCTTCCGTCATCGTTTTGACCCCCTGGCCACGCAGCTCCCAGGCCAGGCCTTCGCCGTCAGTCAAGAGCGCGTCGTAATTCGTGGCCATCCAAAACCGTGGGCTGACCTGTTGACGCGTGTTCCCTTTGATCATGTCCATGTAGCTAATCAGTCCCTTGATTGGCACCGGCTCGAAGCCCATCTGAATCCGCTTCATGCGGTAGTCAGCGGCGACCATCACCCGCGCAAAATGACTGGTGACAGGCACGCCTTCGAGCGTGATCACTTGCGGGCCAAGCGCTTCAGCCAGGACTTTGATCGTTTGTTCGTTATCAACGCCGCGGGCAGCGTGGTCGGCAGTCACTTGTTGCAGACGTTGAATCCCTTCCGGCGTGGGATCAATCGAGCAGTTAATGCCGCCCTTGGCCGCGTTCATAGCGGTTTGCAACGCCACGAGCAGATCGTCGAGCAGCAGCACCGGGCGCCCGGTCTTGATGCCGACGTATTCGCCGGTGTCGCCAACCTTCCAACCTTCGCCGTAGCCCACGAGCACGATGTCTTGCTGTTCTGGATAAACGAGGACGTAGCGGATGCGCTGCAAGCCGGCCAGAAACTGGATTTCTTCCGGGATGTTCAGGTCTTTTTCACGGCATTCCGCCAGCGCCGCGATGATGCCGCGCAGAGAAACCTTGCGCTGCTCGTTCGGCTCGACCAGATCGTCGGGCGTGTTGTGCATCGCTTTGAGTCGGATGTCGCGCAGCTTTTCCACTTCGCCTTGCGCTGCGTTGGCCAACACGCCATTCGCGTCGATCGCCACACCGCCCACTGAGCGACCGAGGCCGCCCAGGGCAATCTGAGCGCTGGCCTGCTTGACGCTCAAACAAGACACGGCGATGCACGCCAATGCCGAGGCAATGAGCAATCGTGTGACGCGCTGTGCGACGCAGACGTGCGCGCTATGGCTAGGTAGTTTCCGCGCAAGCATGGCTCTTCTCCTTGACTCGTTCCGTGGCCGTAATCGGCGCAGGCTTGGTCGCCGCAGGAAGTGAGGCCCAACTGTCCATTAGGCCCGCCGGCGATTGTCCAACCATCAAGGTTAGTCTGGAACCACCGGGCATGCAAGAAAACTATACGGCCTGCCCGGGCGGTCGATTGGTCCAGAAACCAGGTCGGTAACGCTCCTGCTGATCGTTAATAGCGTAACGGAATCTTTCGGAAGCAACCGATTCGGCAGGCAGGTTTTCCGCGGCTACCGGCCGGAGCGAGCCCTGGCGCAGCCTGCCAGTCGAACGGGGGGAATCCGCTTGCAGGGAGTCCCCTGATGTCGATAAGGTAGATGTAGAAGGACCGCAGGCAATCGACGACCATCGACGGCGGGCAGGGACGAAAGCCGTTCACGCGCGCTCCCCCCACCCACCGGCCCCGTAGCGGTCGCTTTCTGGGTAGGCGTGGACCGTCGAAACATCGCGGGTTCTGAGACGCTAATGCTGGCATATCTGGTGATTCGGGAAGGCGCGAAGTGGACGGACGTGTTCCGACTCGTCCCCGGTCAGACTGTGACCGTTGGTCGGGCGCCGACGAACCAGATTGTCATCAAAGACGAACGCTGCAGCCGCTGCCATGCTGAAGTATTCCAGTCCGAAGGGCATTGGACGCTGCGCGATCTCGACAGTCGTAACGGCACGATCATTGCCGACGGCCTGGTCCGCGGCGATTACCCGCTGAACCCTGGCGATGTCATCCACATCGGCCGTTCGCAGTTGGCGTTTGTCGACGACCTCTCCAAAGCATTCGCCGATGGCCCCGGGTCGAGGCGCCTGGCGACATTTGGCGACACCGACCTTGCGCCGCACTCGCCACAGTCGACTGATGGCGATGTGCAAGAGCCGACCACGATCACTCACCGGCGTGGTCAGACAAAGTTCTTGGAACCGCGTGCGGAGGATGAAGCTACTTCGTCGAAGGCCGGTGGCGCCGCGGCCAAACTCTGCCGCATGGCGTTCGAGTTGGCCAAAAGCCCTGATCCGTTGTCGATGGCCAAGCAATCGCTCGTCGGCCTGTTCGACGGCACGCACGTCGACGCCGGTGGCGTGTTGCTGTTGCGTCGCGGCGCAGGTCCGACGGCCGATGCGCTCGAAGTGATTGCCTCACGATCAGACACAGACTATCCCTATCACCGCGTCTCGACGTTCCTGGCAGCCACGGTGCTGCGCGAAGGCGAAGCCGTGCTCGCCCGTAATATTATGGGGGACAGCTCACTCGGCGTTCGCGACAGCAAGGGCGAGATCCACACGACCAGCGTGATTTGCGCACCGATCCGTCGCGGCCGCACGGTTTTTGGGCTGGTTCATCTGTACTCGACCAATCCAGACCGGGTGCCGGATCCCGATGATCTAGAGTTCACGCTGGCTGTCGCTGACACGCTGGCCGTGGCGCTGCAAAACTTGCAGCGACGCCAGGAGTTGGCCGAGAATCTAAATCAGATTCGCGACGAAAACGTCCAGTTACGTGAGCGATTGGGCGTGCAGAGTGAGATCGTTGGCGATAGCGCCGTGATGCGGCGCATCAACGATGAGATCGCCCGCGCCGCGCCGACCAACGCCACGGTGCTGATTCGCGGCGAAAGTGGCGTGGGCAAAGAGCTCGTTGCACGGGCCGTCCATTTCAACAGCCCGCGCCGCAAAGGCCCGTTTGTCTGCGTCAACTGCGCAGCGCTAGCCGAAAGCATCTTGGAAAGCGAGCTATTCGGCCACGAACGGGGCGCCTTCACCGGCGCGGTTGATCGCAAGATCGGCAAATTCGAGGCGGCCCACAAAGGGACGCTGATGCTCGACGAAATCGGCGAGATGAGCGCCACCATTCAGGCCAAACTTCTGCGCGTGCTAGAAGGGCATCCGTTCGAGCGCGTCGGCGGTAGCGAGTCGCTCAAAGTTGACGTGCGTGTGATTGCCGCCACGAATCGTGATTTGGAGAAAGACGTCACGGAAGGACGCTTCCGCCGCGACTTGTATTTCCGGCTCCACGTGCTGGAGATTATCGTGCCGGCTCTGCGCAAGCGGCCAGAAGACGTCCCGCAGCTGGCCGATTACTTCTTCCAGCGCTACAACGCCGAGACAGCTCGTCGCTTGCGAGGCTTTACGCCGCAGGCGATGGAGCAACTCAAGCGCTACCGCTGGCCGGGCAACGTGCGGGAAATGAAAAACGTTATCGAGCGGGCGATCGTGCTGGCCGAGGGAGAGTACGTCGAGCAGCAAGACCTGATGCTCTCGAAGCTCCCGACGACAGGCGACACGAACGAAATGCCGTCGGTGCCGCTGGAGTTCGTCCCTTCGTCCTTGGCCGAAGTCGAACGAAAGCACATTCTGGCCACGCTGCAGGCAACCGGCTGGAACAAAAGCCAAACGGCCAATCTATTGGGCATCGAACGCTCGACGCTCGATCGCAAGATCCAGCGCTACGAGCTGAACGAATCGTTCCCGCGCCGCGTGGTGTAAAGCCACCTGGCCAGTCCTCAGCCGCGTCTCTGCGCGAAATCAGCGATACCACGGAATCGATTCCAAAGGTATGCTTTGAGGCGAGATGGCGCGTATGTCACTGGCGCGGATCGACCTGATCGGCAGGCGTTTACGCATCGATGATTTAGGCATGTGATTTGCTTTACATTCACACTGAAGGGTGGAGCATTTCGGAACATTCGTCACTCGCCGGCTGGCCATTCGCGGAGATCGCTGAAACCGCACAATTCGAGCGGCAGCTCGCACTAAACGCACGCACACAAAAGGAGATGGTTATGGATAAGGACGATTTGATTGACGTCTACGAGGCCGCCAACGCCATCGAGGCGAATTTGGTGAAGAACCTGTTGGTCGAGAGTGGCATCGAGGCGACTGTCTCGGAACAGAACGAGCCGTTCGCCGGGCTGACGATCGTGCCGCCAAACGTCTATGTGCGCCGCGTCGACGAAGAGAAGGCGCGCAAAGTCGTCGAAGCGTATGAGGACGAGTTAGACGAGAAAGCGGACGGCCCGGATTGGAAGTGCGCTAAGTGCGGCGAAGACGTCCCTGGCTCGTTCGACGAATGTTTTAAGTGCGGAGCCGATCGACCAGTCGCGTAAGCGGCGCGCGAGAGGTTCGCACTTAATGACGTCGTGAATCTGGTTAAGACATCCCGGGAGGGCGAGGCTCCCGCCGAGCCGAGCAGCTCAATCGTCGTCTCATGGCGAGGATGCTCACTCCCAGCAAAAACGTCTCGTTGGTCTTGATTCTTTATCAGAGGTTCCGGGTCGAACGACGCTCGGAATCCGCGCGCGGCTCGGCAGGAGCCTCGCCCTCCCGAAAATCACTACGCCGGCGCACCGGCCTTTGCTGCCACGGCTTCAGCCCGCATCACGTTCATGGGCTCAATCACTTCATCGACGCTGTCCTTGAACAAGTCGCCGATTAATAGGTCCGTAAGATGGCCTTTGAAGTGCGGGTGGCGTTTGACGAACCGGCCAAAACTAAAGCCGTCGTAGAACTCGCAGACCAGCCGACGCATCCGGTCCATGCCCTGCGTAAAGGCCGGCTCCCACGCGCCCAAGCGCGTCCCAGAAAAGTCGTTCGCCGCCAGGGCGCCAATAATCGCGTCGGCCGCCAGCTGGCCGGAGCGGAGCGCGAGTAGCACGCCCGAAGAGTAGAGCGGATCGAGGAAGCCGAAGGCGTCGCCGATCAATACCCAACCATCGCCCGATGCTTCGCGCGAGCGGTACGAATAATCTTTCGTCGCGTAAAACTCCGTGACGCGGCGGCCGATCGAGACGCGTTCCTTCACGGCCGGGCAGGCGTCGAGCTGTTCGTTGTAGATCGTCTCGTAATCGCGTCGCCCTTTAAACAGGTCATCGAAGGGCGTGACGATGCCCACGCTGGTGATATTGTCGTGCAGCGGGATGTACCAGAACCAACCCTTGCGGTTTTCGGTTTGCAGCACCATCGTGGCGCCGGCGTTGCGACCTTCGTCGCGATAGGCGTCCTGGAAGTAGGTCCAGACGGCGCCTTTTTTCAGAAGCGGGTCGATCTCCTTCAATTTCAACCGGCTGGCCAGCATCGAGCTCTGACCGCTGGCGTCGACGACCACGTCGGCGTGGATCTCACGAGCATTACCGGCTTCGTCCATCACGCGCAGGCCGTAGGCGCGCTGGCCATCCATCAGCACGTCCAGCACGCGCACGCCTTCGTGAACTTCCACGCCATGCTCGCGGGCGTTGTCGAGCATCATCTTGTCGAACTCGCTCCGCCGCACTTGCCAGGTGCTGGAGCATTCGTGCGGCTTGTGGTCCGTAAAGTAGAACGGTTCGGAAACCTTGCCGGTCGACGTGACGAACTGCACGCTTTCTTTGACGACGAAATGGCTCTTCTTCATCTTGGGGAGCATGTTCAAGCGTTCGAGCACCCAATACGTCTCTGGGATCAACGACTCGCCGATATGAAACCGGGGGAAATGCTCGCGTTCGAAGAGCACGACTTTATGCCCTTGCTGGGCGATCAACGTCGAGCAAGTGGCGCCCGCCGGCCCACCACCAATGACAACCACCGGAACTTTTTCAATCGGCGTGCTCTGAATCATGGTTTAACTCCCGGTTCGTTCAGTCGGTTGGATGCGTTTGATTGTTTTTACGTCGGCGGGCTTTTTGATCCGGCGCTATCGGCCAGCTCATGGGGCCCACGAGCGGCCCGCAGCAGCTCGACCAAGGCAAGCAGGTTGTCCTGGCTCAAATGACCGAGCTGACGTTGGTGGCAGGCCAGCACCTCGGCGGCCAGGGCGTCGAGCAGCGCTTCGCCCACACGCGTGATCGCGACTTGCACCACGCGACGGTTTTCGGGGCGTCGCTCGCGGCGCACTAGTTTTCGATCCTCGAGCTTGTCGAGCAATCGCGTGATGTCTGGCGCCCGTGAGATCAATCGTGAAGCCAGCGTCAGTGTTTGCAGCCCTGCTGGGCCAGCGGCTTGCAACAGTCGCAGCGCGTTGTACTGCTGAGCCGTCAGATCATGGCGTCCGAAGAGCTCGTCCTCGAAGGCCTTCAGCCGGTCGTACGTTCGCCAGAGATTGAGAAACGCCTGCTGTTCCAGCGACGCGAAGCCAGGCAATTGCGCCTCGGCAACACCGCCTGGACCGATGGATTTCATCGCCTCGGAGAACGTGTTTTCGGCTGTCGCGGCTCGCATGTCCGGTATTCTAGCGGCTAACAGTTGTTCAGACAACTGTTGTCCAGACGTTTTTGGTCGGCGTTTGAAGCAAAAACCAGAAGTCCTGATAAGACAGCGGTTTACCGTGACGACTACGGATCGAGCGATTGCCCGCGCTGGCGGTAGTACTTCAGGCCCGGCAGGAAAAAGCAGATGGCCGAGACCACGCCGAACAGCGTGATCGATCCCGGAATGCCTTGCCGCTCCATCAGCGCCATCCCCAGGGCCGTGGCAAACAGCGCCGCCGCCTGAAAGTAAAACTGGCCAGTCAGCATGCCGGCCTTTACGACGAACACCATCCCGCTGGCCAGCGCCAGCACAGGCGAGAGCGACAGCACTGGCAATCCTAAGATCGTTTCGACCCAGAACAGGCCGACAATACTCATCATGCTCGCCGCCCACACATGCGCGATCTGACGTTCAACAAACGTCACCGGTCCGGCGCGGCGGCGCAATCGCCAAAAGATCACGGCCCACGTCCCGAGCCCCGCCACCCACAATCCCAGGTAGGGCCAGATCGATGTCTGACCCGAGAGTTGCAACAGGTTGGTGAGGAGCGAGGTGATCAACAGCGCCAGGCTGTGCCACATCCAAAGCAGGCCCCAGTTTTCGAGCACCGTGGCATGATGCGTTTCACGAAACGCGCGGGCCAGCACCTGGGTGAAGACGCCTGAGCGGGCTGCCGTCGGTTCATCCGCCTGAAACGCTTCGAGATCATCGGCCAGCGCCTGCGCAGAGTCGTAACGCAGTTCTTGCGGCTTCTGCAAACATTTGAGCGCGATCATTTCCAGTTCGCGATCAGCGCGCGGATTGATCAATCGCGGAGGCAGTGGCTCTTGCTCCAGCACCAGCAGCACTGTGTCGACCGGCGACGCTGCCTGAAATGGCGGCCGGCCAGTCAGCATCTGATAGAGAATCGTCCCCAGGCTGTAGACATCGCTCGATGGACCAAGCTTGCCGCGGTTGCCGGCCGCTTGTTCCGGCGCCATGTACGATGGAGTGCCGAGGATGGCGCCCGAGATTGTCAGACCGGAATCCGCTTGCACGCGCTTGGCGAGGCCGAAATCCGAAACATGCGGGCGCCCTTCTTCGTCGATCAAAATGTTCGACGGTTTCAGATCTCGATGGAGCACGCCGCGCGCGTGGGCGAATTGCACGGCGCGGCAGACCGGGCCCAATAGCGCGGCCGAATCGCGTGGCGACATTGGCCCTTCGGCCAGCAGCTTGGCAAGCGTGGTCCCTTCGACGAATTTCATCGTGAAATAAGGCTGACCATCCTGATCGCCGACTTCGTAAACCGGCACAATGCCCGGATGGTCGAGCTGCGCGGCCGATTCGGCCTCGGTTCGAAAGCGGGCCAAATCGGCGCTGCTGGCCATATCGCCGCGCAACATCACCTTTAGCGCCACGATCCGTCCGAGGCTTACCTGCCGGGCCTTGTAGACCACTCCCATTCCGCCGCGGCCAAGCTCTTCGAGTAGTTCGTAATCGCCAAAACGGCGAGCACTGGGGCCGAACGCCAGCGGCGAGACGCTACGTTCACCCGCCGGCGTTAGCTCTTGCGTTACGTCGTCGCCGCTCGAAAAGCGGTTGACGCCGGCGGCCACGCAATCGGTGACCAAGAGCGTGGCGAACAACCGCCGCAGTTCATCGGCCAGGTCAGGATTGGCTAGCGCCACGGCTTCGATGTCGGGCTGCTCGCCGCGACGTAGTTTTTGGCTGAGGTCTTCGAGCAGTACAACCAGCCGGGCGTCGCGCTCGTCGTCACCTTGATCTTCGGCGAATCTTTTGGCCGCCGCCGGTTGATCGGGCTGCCGCGCGGAAGTTGAACCTGTCGCCGACGAGGCAGCCGCAGATCCACTCGTCGTGCTCCGCGCGCCGTGAGTCATGACGCAGACTCCTCGTCGGCCGGTTCATCGAATAACGCCCGCAAGCGGCGCAGCGCGCGCAAATAACGCATGCCGGCGGCCGGCTCAGTCAGGTCGAGGGCCTGCGCGGTCTGTTGGTTAGTGAGCTGTTCAAAATGGCGCATCAAGATGACTTCGCGATCGCTCTCTTCGAGCGTTTCGAGCGCAGTGGCAAAACGGCGTTCCAACTCATGATGCGTGGCTGCGGCGGCCGGAGTCATCTGGCGATCGAGCAGTAGCGCCGCCAGATCGGCCGCCGAGGTGTCATTGAGGCGTGGCCCGGCGAGATGGTGCTCGCGATCGACGCTGCGTCTGGCCGCGCCCCGATGCCGGCGATGGGCGTCGATCAGTCGATCTCGCGCCAGATGTCGTAGCCAGACGTGAAACGGCATGCCTGCCTTGGATAAATAATCCGTCAGCCGGCGATTGGCTTCGATCAGCACATCCTGGACGACGTCGCTGGCGTCGACGCGGCGCTGCACCCCTTTATCGAGCCGTAGCCCAATCATCCGCCGCAGGCCTTCGCGGTGCCGCTCCAATAACTGATTGCGGGCGTCCGCGTTGCCATCACGGGCCTGGGCGAGCAATTCCTGGGTTTCATCGGAGTTGGGCCACATCCAAACAAGTATAATCCACCAGTGGTCCGCCGGTCTGCGGGCGATCGGACGACGTATAGAAGAAATAGGCCCCTTCGCCCAATCAGAAACGTCCATCTGTCCGGGCGACGATGACCTTAAGCATTGAGAGCAGTCCGGATGAGGCAAACCTTCGTGGCAAGCAATAGCGACTGGGCAGCGCCGTTCAAGCTGGCGGTTTGCGCCCTGACAATCTTCGCGTTCGGCGTTTGGCCGAAGGTCGCGCCCGCTCAGGCGCCCCGCCCTGCGGCAAAGGCGCCCGCTGTGCAACAACCTCCGGCGGCGGGGAAACCCAAGCCGGCGCCGGCGCCCAACCCGTCGACAGTCGTTGGGCCGAGCATTCCGAAGCCCACCAAAGCTCCCGTGGCTGCCGACGGCAAAACAATCGCGGAGGATTCGAGTCCGTCGACCGCTCGTCCCGCGGTACGCGAGATCAAGGTCCTGGTGGCCGGGGGCACTGAGTACCGCACCGTCTATAGCGACTGGCAGGCGCGCGGCAGTGAGATTGTCGCAGGAGCGTCGAAACATCTCGAGAAACAATTTGGCCTGCGATTCAAAGTGGTTGGCTTTACCGATTGGGAATACAAAAAGGCGCCCCGGACCGCGGACGAAGCGTTTCGTTCATTGCATAAAGTGCCGGTCGGAGCCGCCGATTTGGTAGTTGGCTTCACGCTCGTCAGCTTCGCCGGCCCGCGTGGCGAAGTGCGAGGTTTGACGCAGTACTTCAGCCAATACGTGGTGATCCCTGATAACTGGGGCGTGCCCGGCGCCACAACTCGGCTGGTGCATGAAATGTCGCACGTCTTCGGCGCGTTCCATGTCGCGGAGGAAGGTTCGGTGATGCTGCCTGGCTTCGAGAAGACGCCGCGAACGTTCCGCTTCGGCCGCGCCGCCGACGCGGTGATTCCGCTAACGCGGATGGTTAACTTGCAAGAAGGCGTTGGCAGCCTGCCGGCCGAATCGCAGCAATCTCTGCGAGGTCTCTATCGGCGGTATCGTCATCCGAGCGAAGGCATCGAGGAAGACCCGGTCGTGATTGGCTACCGTTACCAGGCGCTACGATCCGAGCTGGCCGGCGACGCCGAGCGGAGCGCCAGAATGAAAACCGAGATGGAACGCGCAAGAGGCACGCCGGTCGACGGCGCGCTGATGAAGGAAGAAGAGCCAGCGCCCGGCAAAGAATGATACGGATGCGTGGGGGCCATTTCTTGTAGGTCACGCACCCCGTGCGTGACAGAACCCGGTATCGACCGTCACGCACGGAGTGCGTGACCTACTTGGCCGCATTTGCCGCTGGGCGCTCGATGCGGTAGAGATGTGTCTCGGTTCGCAACAATAGCGACTGTCCGGCCACCGCTGGCGAGGCCATGATTCGGTCTGGCATCACATTGTGCGCCAACTCATGAAAGGTCTTGCCAGTCTGAAGGACGAACACGTCTCCCTTCTCGCTGAAAAAGTAGACGCGTCCCGGCGCGGCCAGCGGCGAGGCCGAGTAACTGGCGCCCAGGCGAGTTTTGAAATTCTCCGCGCCGGTATGCAGATCCAGGCAACTTGCCACCCCGGCGTCACTGACCATGTAGACTTCCTGGCCGACGATCACGGGCGAAGGATTGGCCGGAACCTGATTCGTCACGCGCCACACAACGTGCGTATCGGTCACGTCGCCCTTGCCATCAGGCCGAATCGCCCAGATCTGTGGCTTCATGTAACCAGTGCAAATCACCAACAGCCCATCGGCAAATAGCGGACGAGGAACATTCGAGAATCCGGGAACGGCCACTCGCCAGATTTCAGCGCCTCCGTCAGGATCATACGCGTAGACGCACTCGGCGCCGACGCTGATGATCTGCTTCCGCCCGTTCACTTCGATCACCAGCGGCGTGCAGAACGCCTTGCGTTGATCAGGCGAGGGATTCTTAGGCGCTGAGCGATCTACCTTCCAGGCAATCTTGCCGGTGCTTTTGTCGAGCGCCGCAAAATACTGGACGTCGATCCCGTCGCAATGAATCAATAGCAGGTCACCCAGGATCACGGGCGAGCTTCCTGGTCCTTCCTGGTGATTGAGCTTCAGGTCCTGATGCTTCCAGAGGACCTTGCCCGTCGTGGCGTCGAGACACGCCGTGCCATACGTTCCGAAGTGAACCCAAACGCGGTTCGCCTCGATCACCGGCGTGGGCGAGGCATAGCTGTTTTTCTCGTTGACCTTTTGCGGCTCGGCGATCTGAAACAACTCAACGTCGTGCAGGATCTTGCCATTCGCGCGATCAATGCAAACGGCGTGGAGCGAGCGACCTTCGTCGAGCGCTGTAGTGAGCCAGATCCGCGGGCATTCGACGACTGGCGACGACCAACCCTTGCCGGCGATCGGCGTTTTCCAGACGACATTTTCGGTGTCGCTGAACGTGATCGGCAGATCGGCCGTGGTATGCCCTTGTCCGTCCGGTCCACGAAACTGCGGCCAGCCTTCGTCCGCGGCGTGCGCGTTAGTGGCCGCTAGTAGAACTGCGACGGCGCAAGAAACAATCGACCGGTAAACAATTTGAAAGCTTGGCTGCACGCAGTGGCTCCGTAGTAATAGACCAGCGACGCTTGGATATTGGCTCAGGTTCGCACTGCTAGGCAAGCTAGCAGTGGCACCCAGAATGACAGTCAGTTCGGTTGGTAGGACTCAAGGCAGTTCGAATACCGTCGGCAGTTCTCGCCGACTATTTGCGTTTCGGATCGAGATTCTTCTTCAGGTCGTCGGCCGGCACGTCCGATTCGATTCCATCCGCCAGCACCTGGCCGTGGGCCGACCAGACGAGCGCGTTGAGGATCAACTTGCGGAAGGCGCCGTCGCCCCAATTGCGGTGCGTGTGTCCGCCGGTGAAGCCGAAACCGCGCCCGCCATCGGGTCGCTCGACCGCCCAGGCGACGACTTCCTCGCGACCCGGATGCTCCTTGGCTGCCGGCGTGCCGCGCACGCCATCGGGCGGCGTCGCCTTCAGGATTGGCGTGATCCCTTTCATCTCGGGTCGGAAACGAATGCTGAAGTACCACTCGTCGCGGATCGCAAACGGCTTGACGCCGCGCGTGATTTCATGCTCGGGCAAGTTCTTGAAGTCACCTACCCAGTGCGGATTCGTTGAAAACCCGGTCTCATAGTAACCACCGATCCAATCGAGCAGTTCCGGTCCCCCCTTCTCCTTGGGAACTTCGACCGCGTAGTGAACGCAAACCAGGCCGACACCTTTGTCGATGAGCGCCTTGATCTGCTCCAGGTGGTTGTCCTTGATCAGTGGATGCCCGCCACCGCCATCCATATACAGCATGATCGAGTCGGCGCCGTCGAAGGCGTGCGGATCCTTCGGCCAGCCGTTGAGGTACATGTCGCACTTCACGCCCGGCACGCGGTCAAGGCAGGCCTTGAGGATGTGCACGCCGGCGTTGAATTCGTGATCGCCGGGCCCGTGGCTGGGCGTGCCGGCGACCAGCACGATTCGCTTTTCTTTGCCGTCGGCCTTGTCGTCTGCTCTGGAAGTCGAAACGGTCGCCGCGACCAGCAGCAACAAACAGGTCAACAGGGCGGTCCAGCGGCAGAGCGCACGCGCGAGGCTTTGATCAATCTTCATATGGGAGTAAGTCCGTGAGGAAGGTAGGTGGGCGGGGGCGTGGCGTCGGTACATCTTACCCACTGGCGGGCGAAGATTGAACCATTTTGGCGAACACCATCATTGGCCGAAATGCATGCCTTACCGTAGGGTACGCACCCCGTGCGTACCATCGAAGTGCTTTCGAGCCAGCATATTGGCACGCACGGAGTGCGTACCCTACTTCCAAGAGGAACCCTCGCTGGCGCTTCGGGTTAGTGGGGAAAACGCATTACGGCGCCGCCTGCTTGGCGTAGGCCTGTTGGGCCGCTTCGTACACCGCTTTCAGCGGCACGCCGCGTTCGGCTGCCACGCGCTGGCAGCTGTCGAACTCCGGCGAAAAGCTGGGCGCCTGGCCGGCGATCCAGCCGAGCTTGCCGGCGATTGGCCCCCACTCGGTCTCGACCGTGTGCTCCTTGCGCTCCAACTTGTGCCGGCTGACCGGCCAGCGGCGCACGCCCAGCGTGCTGGTCTCGCGGAACAGAATCCGCTCGAGCTTTTCGATCTTTTCCGGAGGTGACAGGACCGAGAGGATGACGCCGGGCCGATTCTTCTTCATCTGGATCGACGTCGTGTAGACGTCGAGCGCGCCGGCTTCGAGCAGCTTGGTCGTGCAGTAGCCGATCACTTCGCCGCTGGTGTCGTCGAGATTCGTTTCGAGCACCCACACCTGATCACTGACGACGTTGTCGGCCGTTTCGCCGACGAACAGTCGCAAGACGTTGGCTTGCTCTTTCAGGTCCTTTTGTCCGGCGCCGTAGCCGATCTTCTCGATCGTCATCGCCGGCAATGGGCCGAACTGATCGACCAATGTAGACAGAATGGCCGCGCCCGTCGGCGTTGTCAGTTCAAACTCGACGTGCGATTCGGCCAGCGGTATGCCTGCCAGCAGTTCCGCAGTGGCCGGCGCCGGAACGCTCACACGCCCGTGCGCGATCTCAATCGAACCGCGCCCCGTGGGAACCGGCGAGGCGACAATCCGGTCTACGGCCAACAAATCCCAGGCCACGGCCGAACCGACGATATCGGCAATCGAATCGACAGCGCCGACTTCGTGAAAGTGAACCTTGCGAATCGTCGTGCCGTGGACCTTGGCCTCGGCCTCGCCCAGCCTGGTAAAAATTCGCGTGGCGAGATCCTTTTGCCGCTCCGTCAATCGACTGGCGTCGATCATGTCGGTGATGTGATGCAGATGACGGTGCGCGTGCTCCGGCTCATGGACCACGGTGACCTGCGTGGCGCGAAAGCCGTTTTTCTTCACCTCGGTCGCCGCCAGATGGCAACCGGCAATGCCGAGCGATTCAATCGCGGCGTTCAAAGCAGCCAGATCCACGCCAGCGTCGACCAATGCGCCCAGCGTCATATCGCCACTGATCCCGCTCATGCAGTCGATATAGGCGATTCGCATGGAAGTGTCCGCAATCTGTAGGTCACGCACCCCGTGCGTGACAGGGAGACGGATTCATCACTCGATTCAGATTCAGGCAAGCGGCTGCTGCGTCATTCTCCCTCTCCCGCCGGGAGAGGGTTGGGGTGAGGGCAGAGAGGCGCGCTCGATTAGGCCGATAGGTCACGTTTCAACGAGCGTCTCTGCCCTCATCCGGTGTGCTAACGCACACCACCTTCCCCCGGCGGGGGAAGGGTTTTATCGCGGACGTCCGCGACATATTCGATACCTTCCTATCGTCGTTTGCGTTCAATCGCCCGCTTTAGCGCCGTTCCCATATCGGCTGGGCTCTCGGCCACTTCGATCCCGGCGGCTTCGAGCGCAGCGATCTTTTCCTTTGCGGTGCCCTTGCCGCCGGAGATGATCGCTCCGGCGTGGCCCATGCGTTTGCCTTCGGGCGCCGCGCGGCCGGCGATGAACGCAGCCACGGGCTTGGTGACGTGGGCCTTCACGTAGGCGGCCGCTTCTTCTTCGGCCGTGCCGCCGATTTCGCCCATCATCATGATCGCTTCGGTCTTCGGGTCGGCCTCGTACAGTTTGAACAGGTCGATGAACGATGTGCCGACGATCGGGTCGCCACCCAGCCCAACGCAGGTCGATTGCCCCAGCCCCAGGCTCGTCAATTGCCAGACTGCTTCGTACGTCAGCGTGCCGGAGCGGCTCATCACGCCGACCGGTCCCTTCTTGTGAATGTAGCCTGGCATGATGCCGATCTTACATTCCTCCGGCGTGATCACGCCCGGGCAGTTCGGGCCGACCAGCGTGCTCTTGCTGCGGCGAACTATCGGGTAAACGCGGGCCATGTCCAGGACCGGCACACCTTCGGTGATCGCAATCACGGTCTTGATGCCGGCGTCGACCGCTTCGAGGATGGCGTCCGCGGTGAAGGCGGGCGGGACGAAGATCATCGTCGCGTCCGCGCCGGTTTGCTTGACGGCTTCTGCCACGGTGTCGAACACTGGCAGGTCGAGGACCTTTTCGCCCCCTTTGCCTGGCGTGACGCCGCCGACCATTTTGGTGCCGTACTCCAGGCATCCCTTGGTATGAAACTGCCCGACCTTGCCGGTGATCCCCTGGCAGAGGACGCGCGTGTTTTTATCGATCAGGATGCTCATGCGATTCTCAATTTCTCAATAGTTTTCGACGACGCACACATTGGATTCGAAAGGTCTTTACGGCTTCGCCCTTGGGTGCCACTGGCTATGCCAGTGCTCGGTCGAATTCATAAAACCGAATGGCACTGGCAGAGCCAGTGGCACCCAGATTTCCGTTCTTACTTATTTACCGGCTGCGGCGACGACTTTCTTGGCAGCGTCTGTCAAACCCTCGGCGCCGATGATCGCCAGGTCGCTGGTCGCCAGGATCTTGCGGCCTTCTTCGACTTCGGTTCCTTCCAGGCGAACGACCAGCGGGACGTTGAAGCCCACGGTCTTGTACGCCGCCAGGATGGCGTTGGCGATGGTCGTGCAGCGCATGATGCCGCCAAAAATGTTGACCAACACGGCCTTGGTGTTTTTGTCGGCCAGCAGAATCCGGAAGGCCTCGGTCACCTGATCGACATTGGCGCCACCGCCGACGTCCAAAAAGTTGGCCGGCTCGCCGCCGTGCAGCTTGATCAGGTCCATCGTGCTCATCGCCAGGCCGGCGCCGTTGACCAGGCAGCCGATCGAGCCGTCGAGCTTCACATAGCTGAGGCCCGCGGCCGCGGCTTGGATTTCGGTCGGCTCTTCTTCGGCAATGTCGCGATACTTGGCCAGATCCTTGTGGCGGAACATGGCGTTGTCGTCGAATGTCATCTTGGCGTCGAGCGCGATCAGGTCGCCCGCGCCCGTGACAACCAGCGGGTTGATCTCGACCAGGCTGGCGTCGGTCTCGACGAACACGCGGCAAAGCTGCCGCATGAATTTCTCGGCCGCGGCGACGCTCTTGCCCTTTAGGCCGAGCTTCCAAGCCAGCTTGCGGGCCTGGTACGGTTGCAGGCCGCGTCCGGATCGAACTGTTCCTTATAGATCAGCTCGGGCGTCTTCTCTGCGACTTCCTCGATGTTCATCCCGCCTTCGCTCGAGACCATGATCACCGGGCCGGCCGACGCGCGATCGACGACGATGCCCAGGTAGAGCTCGCGGGCGATGTCGCAACCTTCTTCGACCAGCACCTGGCGAACCGCCTGGCCAGCCGCGCCGGTCTGAATGGTGACCAGCTCCTTGCCGAGCAGTCCGGTGGCGACGCGCGAAGCGTCCTCGGCCGATTTGACCAGCTCGACGCCGCGCTGCTCACTCCCTTTGACCTTCCCCTTACCGCGGCCACCGGCGTGAATCTGCGCCTTCACCACGGCCAGCTTGCCGGCCAGCGTCTTAAACGCGGCGGCGGCTTCATCGCTCGTCTTGGCGACCACGCCCCGCGGCACAGGAACCCCGGCCTTACGCAAAATCTCTTTGGCCTGAAACTCATGGATCTTCATGATGGCGCCTTGGGGCGGTGAGGACCGGAAGGAAGTTTGAACGCGGCCGTGAAACGTTACCCTTCCGACAGCAAGGGTTTGCAACCACGACGGCTGATTTTTTCGCGTTGAATCGCGGATTATAGGGGGAGCCAACGAAGGCGGTCAAGCGGCGGGGAGGGATCGCGTCCATGCAGTCTTTTCGAGTTGTGCGTTCTCGACATCGTGGACCTCATCGATTCGAGAGGTCGCCTTTGCACAGACACCAAATGTGCATGAATTGCCATTGGCATACTGAATGCGCGATATTCGCTTCAGGCCGGGAAGCTGACATCGCAAATCACAGTTCCATCCAGCTTCGTCATTTTCAGAGTCAAGGCTTGCTTGGTGGCGGATCCTTGGATGAACGTCGCGTACTTTGGGTTTGGCGCTCCGCCGACTAGTTGCGCGATCGGCTGGCCCTCTTTCGCAGGCATGTAGACGTAATCGTGGGTGTGGCCTGAGATCACAACCCTCACGCCCGCCTCGATGAGCGTCGGCGCCCAATGTTGCCTACAAAACGCGTGCCCCTTGAAGCGGTTGTTGGGCAGCTTCGGATGTTCGAACCACAGCGGAAAGTGGCAGAACAGCACTTTGTGCGGCGCGTCCTTGAACCAGGGTTCTTGCACCACGGACTTGAGCCATCGGCCTTGTTCTTCCTGCATTGGCTCATAAGCCGCGAGTCCGCAATAGAATTCGCTGTCGTCCCGGTCAGCGTCACCAGTATCCATCACCAGCGCCGCTAGTGGCCCGCTGCGGAAGCCGTAGTAGTAGCGATCGCCCGGCGATCCGGTAAAGTCCGGCAGTGACATCGTGGCCGGGCCGCGCAGCTCATGATTCCCGCGCACGTAGGCCAGCGGCCGGTGATCGGCGACCGCCAAACCAGCCGGGTTCAAAAATTGCCCTGGCATGTCCTTTTCAAAATGGATGTCATTGGATTGATCGCCGTTCCAAAGCATGAAATCCGGCTTGAGCGATTCTGTCAGTTTGTGCAGCGACTTGAGAGTTACCTCGTTCTCGTGCGTGTCATTCCAAACGGCGAACGTCGTCGATTCTGCCCCCGGGTCGAGCGTTTTGAAACTATATTCCGCACTCGTTTGCTGTTTGCCCGGCGTGAGCACGCCGTGATAGAACTGCTTTTGCTTGACCCAACCAATTGTGTGCCCCACAAAGCGATAGGTCACCTCGGCGCCCGCTGGCAACGGTGGCATGCGGAACTTGAGCACGTGTTCTGAACGAGGCAGCTGGCCCGCGTGGCCACCGTCTACTCGCGTCCAGGTATCGCCACCAAGTTTGTATTCCAAGTGACCTGTGGCGAATCGTTGCAGCGGTTGCAAGATGGTCAAAGCGTCTGCCGCAGGGCCAGCCACCACGGGGCTGCCGGTAAACATCTCACCGTCTGATGAGCCAGCCGTCAGCGTCCCTTCGGACACATCGGGCCGCGGGTCTTTGCTGTAATCAGAGTAGTTTTGCGCCCGCGCACTCAAGGGCAGTGCCCCTGCGCTCAATGCCGCGGCGGTCAAGAAATGGCGACGATCCATCAGTACCTCTCAACTGACTTGTTGAATTGCCAGAGCGTTGGCGCCCCCTCACACCGCCACAGCCACTTCCTTCGCCGGGTCCCACACCATCACCTTGTTCTGCCGATAAGCTTCCTCCCCCATCCACACGGCCACCATCAGGGCGCAGCCCAGGTCGGCGTTGCACGCGAGGTCGGCTTTGCCGCGGACGGCGTCGATGAAGTTGGCCAGGTGTTCGCGCCGGTCTGGGTTCGCTAGTTCGACTTCCATCTGGCCGTCGTTCTTGTCCTTGAACTCTTTTTCCCAGGTCTTCTGACCCACCAGCTTCGCCTTGCCGGAGAACTGAATCGTGCCGTGCTGGCCGCGGATGATCCGGTCGATGCCGACGTCGTTCGTCATCACGCTGGTCAGCAGCACGGTATGCTCGCTGGGGTACTCGATCAGCATGAAGTGACTGTCCGGGATGTCGCGGCCGTCCTTTTCGACATACTGCCCGCCGCCGGCGACGACCTTCTTGGGATACTCTCCCTGTGGCCCGCTGATCGCCAGCACTAGCGGGGCGAGCGCGTGGTAGAGCAAGTCCGTCGCTACGCCGCCGTTGTAGGCCCAATACTTGCGGAAGCGAAAAAAGTGGTCCGGGTTCCAGGCGATCTTGGGCGCCAGGCCAAACTCATGCCCTAGCCACATGTCCCAATCAACGTGGTTGGCGCCCGTGGCCGTGGGACTGGCGTCGGCGTCGATCGGCCAGTTGAACTGCCCTTCGCGACTGTTGCGGCAGTAGCCATTTTGCGACCAGACGACCTTGCCGATCTTCCCGTCAGCAATCGCCTGCCGCGCCGCCCAGGCTTGTGGCTCTGAGCAGTACTGCGTGCCGACTTGCACTTTTCGCTTCAGCCGTTTGGCGGCGTCGCGAACTTCGATCGCCTGCGGAATGGTGAGCGTCATCGGCTTTTGCAAATAGACGTCTTTGCCGGCCTCCATCGCGTCGATGGCCTGCTTCGAGTGCCAGTGGTCTGGCGTGGCGATCACCACGGCGTCGATGTCTTTGCGATCGAGCAGCTTGCGGTAGTCGTTGAAAGCCTCACCGCCGGTTCGCTTTTGCGCGTCATTGAGGCGCTTCTGATAGACATCGCACACGGCCACGCATTTGACGTTCTCTTTTTCGGCGTTACCAACGAGTTGGCCGACGTGGCCAGAGCCCATGCCGCCGACGCCAATCACGCCGAACTGAATCCGGTCGTTGGCGCCCAGCACCTTGCCCGAGGCTGGCGCGGCGCGAGTGGCCAAGGTCAGCCCCGCGCCAATGGCCGTAGCCGCGGCGCCCGTGGCGACAAAATCACGACGCGAAACGGCCGAGCCGGCAGGTTGGTTTTCAGGTGCGGTCATGCGAGGGGGCCTTTGGCAAGGAGTGCGATTGGATGGGTGCCACTGGCTTTGCCAGTGTTTACATTTATTTAGGCCTCGACTGCACAGAGCACTGGCGGAGCCAGTGGCACACGAACGCAGCGGAGCGGGGCCGCTGCCGATTCTAAGTTGACCGCAATCATGACGCAAACTTTGAGCGTTCGACTGACCCTAAGGACGAAGAGGAGTTTGCCGCAGAGGGCACAGAGGACACTGAGAGGACCTAGAGAATTCCCCATCAGGCGGTAGACGCCGTTTACAGGCTTGAGGATGTAACAGTCGTTTAGGAACCGCAGAATTCGCAGATGCCCGCAGATTGAGGACTGTCTATCTTCTTCCTGCGTCAGCGTCGACTGTCCTCGGCGCCTCCGCGCCTCGGCGGTTCATTCCTTCTCGTTTAGGTGAAGAAAGAGATGGAACCGCCAAGACGCCAAGACGCGGAGACGCGTATTCAAATCTCGACAATGACCGACATTGATGCAAAGGTTCTGCCGCGTCAGAAGGACAACTTCCTTCCCCTCTTCCCTCGGTGTTCTCAGTGCCCTCTGTGGCAAAAATTCCTCGTATTTCTTCGGCCCTGAGATGGGCTGGCGCCGACGGTAGGGGCCGGTTGCATTCCGGGGGGCGTTTGGTATCGTGGCTCGTTCCGCAGAGCGGCGACGCAGCTGTCTGCGCACACAAAACAATCGCGTACCCAAAACGATACTGTTGAACGGAGAAGAAACTATGTCGATGTACATCGGAGAAGCCCTGGTCGGCGAAGGAAACGAGATCGCCCATATCGATCTGTTGATTGGCGATAAGGACGGCCCGGTCGGTTCGGCTTTCGCCCACGCGCTCGCCACGCAAACCCAAGGTCACAGCAACCTGCTGGCCGTGCTGACGCCGAACCTGGCCGTCAAGCCTGCCACGGTGCTGATCACCAAGGTCACGATCAAGGGCGCCAAGCAAGCAGTGCAGATGTTCGGCCCAGCGCAGGCCGCCGTCGCCAAGGCCGTGGCTGATTCGGTCGCTGACGGCGTGATCCCCAAGAGCGACGCCGAGAAGCTCGTGATCGTTTGCGGCGTGTTCATCCACTGGCTCGCCGAAGACGACAAGAAGATCTACCAGTTCAACTACGAGGCCACGAAGCAGGCCATCGCCAGCGCGATGACCGGCAAGCCAACGGCCGACGAGATGATCGCCGGCAAGGACTCGGCGGCCCATCCGTTCCGCGGCTTCTAAGTAAACACGCGAAACGCACAGAGATGTAAATCGCGCGAAACGCGAGGTGGCGAGCGTCGAACGGCGCAGTTGCTTTGCGAAACGCTTTCCAGGAAGGCGGGCCATGTGCCCGCCTTCCTGCGTTTGAGGATGATGTACTTTCGTCATCGCGCCGTGTGCGACGCATTCCGGGAGGGCGAAGCTCCCGCTGAGCCGCGCGGCGCGTTCGACATGACATTACGACAAAGAACCCTCGCTAGCGCTTCGGGCTGGTGATGGGAGAAATATCGAGACCGCTCAGCGGTGGGCATTGCGTTTGTTTTCCTCAAGTCCTCAAGTCCTCAAGTCCTCAAGTCCTCAAGTCCTCAAAGCCTCAAGTCCTCAAGTCCTCAAAGCCTTCCCCCAAAGAACCCTCGCTGGCGCTTCGGGTTGGTGTTGGAGAAACTCATGAGCAAACCTCGCATTCTCGTTCAGCTCGACACGGACAATCAGCCGAGCGTGTTTGATAGCGTTGTCGCGATCGACGCTGATGTGCAGCACCTGCTCCGGCATCACAGCATCACGCCGGAGAATGTCGCCGAGCGCGTGCACGGCGCCATCTTCACCCGCGGGCCAGATGATTTGAAAAGCACGGCGCTGTTTGTCGGTGGCTCCGACGTCATGCTGGGCGAACGCGTCGTCGAGGCAATCCAAAAGGCGTTCATCGGCCCGCTGCGCTGCTCGGTGATGATGGACTCGAACGGGGCCAACACCACGGCTGCCGCGGCAGTTCTCGCGGCGGCCAAGCACCTGGAGCTGGCGGGATTGAAGGCGACTGTGTTGGCGGCCACGGGGCCGGTTGGGCAGCGAGTGGCCTGGCTGTTAGCCCGCGCCGGCGCTCACGTGCGCGCCGGCTCGCGCAATCTGAAACGGGCCGAAGAAGTCTGCCAGGCGATCACGGCCAAGTCTCCATCAGGAAGTGTCACGCCCTTCGCGACCGCGAGCGCCGCGGAGTTGCAAGCGGCCGTGGGCGACAGCGCACTCGTCGTGGCGGCCGGAGCGGCCGGTATTGAATTGCTGCCGGCGTCAGCGCTCGCCGCGGCGCCGCAGTTGAAAGTCGCCATCGATTTGAACGCCGTGCCACCGCTGGGGATCGCCGGGATCAAGGTCACCGACAAAGCCGCCGAGCGCGACGGACGGATTTGCTACGGCGCCATCGGCGTCGGCGGATCGAAAATGAAGATCCACAAAGCCTCGATCCGCGCCCTCTTCGCATCCAACGACCGCGTGCTCGACGCCGCAGAGATCTTCGAACTCGGCCGTGGACTTTAGGACCAAAGAGGTTTTGCCACAGAGGTCACAGAGGAACGTAGCGCGGCCAGTTGGACGCAACCCAAAGGGGTGCGCTCGCCGATCGCGGACCGTCGTTCACCTCGTCGATCTGCGTCGATTTTTCTCTGCGCCTTCGCGCCTCGGCGGTTCATCCCTGTCTCTTTGACCGGAAGAATAGGTGAACCGCCGAGACGCCGAGACGCAGAGAGTCTTCAGTTTGTGGTTGATGCGCGCCGCTTGCGGGCACTTTGCCGCATAGCTACACAGAGAGGACCGGAGTGCGAGGCTCCTGCCGAGCAATGAAGCGCAATCGATTGTAACTAGCTCGTAGCGCGGTAGGCTTCGCAGAGGTGCATGCAGACTTCCAGCGCCAACTGGTCTGCGCGGTTCATGACGTGGCGTGCGCTGCGGTTGCCGAGGCCGGCTAATAGCTTTTCGAGCGCTCGCACGTGAAGTTCGAGCGTTTGCGCAGCTGAGATTTTCGCGCCAGCCAGCAACTGCGCGAAGGCTTGCATTTCGCTCGCCAGGTTGCCGGTCCCCATCACCACGTAGGCCTGCAAAAGCTCGCGGTAGTGCCCTTCCAGTTCGCCTGGAAATTCCGTGGCCTCGCCACTTTCGTTCGTTGCCTCGAAACCGGCAATCAGGCCACGCCGTTCAGCAAGCTGCTGTTCGGCTTCGCTCCGTTCGTGATCGATCCGCCGCTGGTCCGCCTGGCAAAGTCTTTGATGATCGCGCTGGAGCCGTTGATGCTCGATCGCGCGGGAAACGACCCAGATCAGGGTACGGGTTGTCGTGTCATGAACGCAAAGGTAACCATCGGCCTTGGCTTCAAGGCAGAGGGCCATCATGTCGGCCTGCGGTTCCGCGCCCAGGATGACAACCGGCTCGTCCGAGCCGCCGGCGCGCATCGCGTCGGCCAGGGCCAGCGCGTCGAGCTCGCCCGGTTCGTGACTGATCAGAACCGCGTCGAAGACTTCGTCGCGCAAGCGCTCGGCGCCGGCGCTGAAGCCGATTGCTTCTTCCAGCACCACGCGCGAGGCGCTGTCGGCCGCCAGGGCTTCGGCCAGCCATCCGCCAGTCCGCTGCCGCGTGGTGATGTACAACACGCGCATCCGCGCCGGCAGGCTCCCCCAGCGGCGTGCGCCGGGCTTGGGCGTCGATGAGTTCACAACGGGCTGCACGCGAGGCGTCCTGTCTGGGTTACGAGGTTTATGACGTTGTACGACGCACGATCCGGCTTGCCAGACTGGCCGTCGTTCAGGCGTTTTTGTGCTATCGCCGGGCGTCCAAGCGGCGTGGCTGGGGCGGCACTCTAGAGCGCCTGGCCCGCAGGCGTCAACGCCAGCACGGGGGGCCCTGACGGCAGGTGGCCTGCGATGGGCAATTACCGAAGGCGACTTTTTATCGACCGGCTGTTACAATGGGTAGCTACCCGAGCGCTCCAGCCGCGACGGGCCCCCTTAGGGAGCCGAGAACCTTGCCGGCACGCATTTTTTCCATCGGCCTGAGCATGTTCGCGGTTGCACAGCTATTGGCGACCGTGACTGTCGCCGCGCCGCCGGCCGGCGGCGCCCCGCCTGCCAATACGGCCAAAAAGTCGCCAGGCAATAACGCTACGCCAGTCTCGGCGACCGCCTCGCAAAAATCGCCCCGCGCCGGTTCGATCAAGCCGGAGCCAAAGCATATTCCGATCCTCGTCCGCAAGTTGGGCGATAAGTCTTACGCGACGCGCGAAGCGGCCACCCGAGCGCTGTCGCAGATTGGCGTGCCGACCAAGGCCGCGCTGCTCGAAGCGCTCAAGGATCCTGACGCGGAGATCCGCTATCGCGCTAAGCTGGTCCTGGCCGAAGTGCTCGAAGCCGACTGGCGTAACCGGCTGGAAGACTTTGTCGCCGACACCAAGGGAGTGCGCGAGCACGATCTGCCCGGCTGGGAGCGCTATCGCAAAACGGTCGGAGACGGCGTCAATGCGCGCAGGCTATTCGCCGATATGCAGCGGCTCGAGCCTGGCTTGTTGGAAGCTTCGGAAATGGGGGCAGAATATACGGGCGACGCCATCGTCAGTCGCTGCCAGCAAATCCAGGACGCGCGCCGCCAACCGGGGCGCTCGGCCGATCGCGTGATTCCGATGGGTTCAATCGCGGCGCTGCTGTTTGTCAGTTCGCAAGAAGACGTGCCTGTCACCACACAGGCGGTCGCTAATCTGACCAACTTTTGCTACGAGCAGGACTTTCGCAAGGCAGTGACCGGGGCCGACGTGGCGACGTCGCCCATGAAAAAACTACTTGCCGACTGGGTGAGCCGGAGCTTTGACGGCGACTCGACCAGCACGTACCAGACGATGATGTTGGCCCTGCAGTTCAACATGCGCGAGGCGATTGCGCCGGCGCTGGTGATCCTGAAGGATGGCGGCACCGCCCCGCACATGCGGCAATACGCCGTGCTCGTCGTCGGCCGGTTTGGTGGGCCGGAACATATTGCCCTATTGGAACCATTGCTCGAAGACTCGGCCGTTTGCGCTCAGCAGCAAATGACCGCAAACAAGGTCGTGACGATCGTCGAAACGCAAATTCGCGACGTCGTGCTGGCCGTGATGGTTCATCTATCGAACCAGAAACTGCCTGACTTTGGCTTCGCGCGGGCCCAGGCCAACGCCATGGTCCTCTACAACACGGCCTCTCTCGGCTTCGCCAAATCCGAGGATCGTGAAGCGGCGCTGCGCAAGTGGCAGGCGTTTCGCGCACAGCAGCCGCAGGCTCGCAAGAGCTGATCGGCAGACGGCCCCAAGCCATCGCCTCTTTGGCCTATCTTGCTGCCTTCCCCTGACACTTCTGAGAACTCGCCTGGCAATTGCCATTTTCCACTCGTCCGATGCTTGCTTGCGCGCAGATTTGCTGCCATCATCGGGGGCTCAATTGTGAGGGGAAGATGTGTCCGATTGCGGGGGATCGATGGCGGACAATTCAAAGAAGGTTAGCGCGCAGGGAGATCTCGCGCCGTGGCCCGGCTCGCACCAGATGCCGCGTTGGGACACAGGGCCGCTAATCGACGCGCCTTACTTCACGTGGAAGAACTGGTTTGCGCTGCTCGGTCCCGGCCTGTTGATGGGCGGCGCGGCGATCGGCGGCGGCGAGTGGTTGACCGGCCCGGCCGTGACAGCTCGCTTCGGCGGCTCGCTGATGTGGCTGGCTGCGCTCAGCATCCTCGGCCAGGTGATCTACAATCTGGAAATCAGTCGCTACGCCCTCTACACGGGCGAACCGATATTCACCGGCAAATTTCGCACGTTGCCGGGCCCGCGCTTCTGGGTCTTTGCCTATCTGCTGTTCGATTTTGGCGCGGTCTTCCCCTATCTGGCGGCCAATGCCGCTACGCCACTTTCGGCGGTGATCCTGGGGCATTTGCCGGAAGAGGCCCAAGTCTGGCGCACCTTTCACTTGGGCAGTCAGGAGTGGATTTGGACCCAGGGCGACCTGATGAAGGCGCTGGGCATCTGCATTTTCCTGTTGTCGCTGCTCCCCTTGATCTTTGGCGGAAAAATCTACAACGCGCTGAAGGGGATCATGATCTTCAAGATCGTGACGGTCTTCGGCTTCTTGGTGTTTCTGGCTGTCGCCTTTTCGACCTGGGAAACCTGGAGCGAAATCCTCACAGGTTTTATCAGCTTCGGATCGATCCCCATCAAGAGCGACACGCCGAACGCCGTCGACAACGTGTTTCTTTCGCTCTGGCGCGGTGACGGCTTGCCGGCGATTGACCTCACATCGATCGCCGTGCTCGCTTCGTTCGCTGCGATTGCCGGTCAGGGGGGATTATCCAACACGCCGCTTAGCAATTACACCCGCGACCAAGGCTGGGGGATGGGCTACCACGTGGGCGCCATCCCAAGCGTTGTCGGTGGCCACAATATCTCGCTCTCACACGTCGGCATGGTCTTCGACGTGAACGCCGAAAGCCTGCCGCGCTGGCGGCGTTGGTACAAACACGTGATGCGAGATCAGTTGGCTGTCTGGATGCCGGCCTGCTTTATCGGCCTGGCCCTGCCCAGCATGCTCTCGATGCAATTTCTGACGCGAGGGCAAGGGGTGGAAGGTTGGAAGGCCGCCGGCATGACCGCCGAAGGGGTCGCCGCCCACGTCACCGAGGTCTGGGGCACGAACCTGGGCAACGCCTTCTGGTACATGACACTGTTCTGCGGGTTTATGGTCCTGGCCCCGACGATGGCCTCGACGATCGACGGCGTCGTCCGCCGCTGGGTCGATGTTTTTTGGACGTCGAGCGCGCGATTGCGCGAGTGGGAAACCCGCAAGATCAAGCATCTCTATTTTTACGTGCTGACCGGCTACGCCGTCTTCGGCCTGACGGCGCTCTGCATCGGCAATCCGAAAACCTTGCTCACCGTGGCGGCCAACTTTTTGAACTTCGCCCTCGGCTTCAGCAGTTTGCACGTGCTGGTAATCAATACCACACTATTGCCAAAGGCACTGCGGCCCAACTGGTTCATCCGAATTGGGCTGGTGATGACGGCGGTGTTCTTCGTCGCACTGTCGGCAATGCAATTGCCCACGACGATCAACACCGTCAACAAGGAATGGCTTAACAAAACGCCGCCGGCGGCCGTGGAAAAGGCCAAGACGTAACGCCGGTAAAGTAGCTGCTTGTTGGTTCTTTGTGTGCCACTGCTGGTTTGCCCAGCAGTGTGAGATCGCGAAGAACGTCCGAAACCGAAGACAGTTGCCACAAGTGTGGCTGATGGTATTCTGGCCCCGAGAGCATAGTCTGCTAGTGTCCTGCCGAACGTAGCCTCGCCCGCCCCTGCGTTTTGAACTCTCCTCAAAATATCCCGCCGAGTGAACCGCATGCATTCGATGTCTGATAACCGCCCCTGGTACAAGGAATTGACCCGGTACCACTGGTTCGTGTTGGTCGTGGCGGCGCTAGGCTGGTTGTTCGACACGATGGACCAGCAGTTGTTCACGCTGGCCCGGATGCCAGCCATGACGGAACTACTGCACGTCGGCTCTAGTCCGACTCCCGAGCAGAAGCTCGAAGTCAAAGCCTACGCCGGCCACGCGACGACCATCTTCTTGATTGGTTGGGCAAGTGGCGGGTTGATCTTTGGCGTGTTGGGAGATCGCTTCGGTCGTGCGAAGGTGATGATGTGGACGATCTTGATTTATTCGCTGTGCACCGGACTTAGCGCGTTGTCGGTCGGATTTTGGGACTTCGCCTTTTATCGCTTTCTGACAGGGCTCGGCGTCGGCGGTGAATTTGCCGTTGGCGTGGCGCTGGTGGCCGAGGTCATGCCGAACCGCGCGCGCCCGTATGCATTGGGGTTAGTTCAAGCGCTGTCGGCCGTCGGCAATATTTCCGCCGGCCTGATCAATATCGGGCTCGGCGAAATGGAGGGCCGGGATCTATTCAGTGGCATGAACCTGTTCGGCATTCAAATGACCGCCTGGCGGTTGATGTTCGTCGTCGGCATGCTGCCCGCGCTATTGGCCGTGGTCATTCGCAGCAAACTGAAGGAGCCGGAACGCTGGCAATCCACCGTCAAAGACGGCGCTGCCGCCAAACAACTCGGCTCCTACGCGGAGCTATTCAGTGATCCCCGCTGGCGAAAGAACGCCATCGTGGGGTTGTGCCTGGCGTTCGCCGGCGTGGTGGGTTTGTGGGGGATTGGATTTTTCGCGCCGGACCTGGTGCGGTCTGTATTTAAGCCCCAATTTTTGGCCGAGGGCCTGACGGAACAGCAAGCGGACGGCAAACTCACCACCTGGACCGGCATCAACTCGATCATGCAGAACATCGGTGGCTTCTTTGGCATCTATGCGTTCAGCCTGATCAGCGCCCAGCTTGGCAGGCGCAAGGCGTTCGCCCTCTCGTTCGTCGCGGCCATGGTCAGCACCGCATTCCTATACTGGAACATCAACCGGCTGTCCGACATGTTCTGGATGACGCCGCTGATGGGCTTTTGCCAACTCTCGCTTTTTGGCGGCTACGCGATTTATTTTCCAGAATTGTTTCCCACGCGGCTGCGCAGCACGGGCGTCTCCTTCTGCTACAACGTGGGACGATTCGTCGCCGCCGTCGGTCCGTTTATGTTGGTGAAACTCGCGGGAGTCTTTTCTCAACAGAACGGCTACACGCAGGAGCCCTATCGGTATGCAGGCGTCGTGATGTGCTCGGTCTTTTTGATCGGGCTAGTCACACTTCCGTTTGCGCCCGAGACGGTAGGCAAGCCGCTACCAGAGTAGCTGAGGGTACTGCGTCTTCTGCGTACGGTACGCGCCCGTGCGCCAATGCAGCAGGTGAACGCGCCCATCCAGCTGACGCACACGAGATCGCAATCTCTGGCGCTGCTCCGATCGTCATGCGTCCGCTGTGACTTATCCTCTGCGCATCTCTGCGTCCTCTGCGGTTAGTCTCTTCGTTCGAACGGCCCACAGCGCGAGCCACGCGACAGACCGACCAACGCGAGACCAGCGTTCGTCAGCGAAATCGTTGGCTCGAATCGAAACGACGGAATTGACCGCAGAGGACGCAGAGTCGCGCAGAGAATACAAGAGAATTCTGTCGTGCTCGGTGAACGAAACCGAGAAGCCTCGTAGGGCACGCACGGATTGCGTACCAATGCCCGTCCGTAAGTTGCGCGCCCATCGCACTTCGCTGGTGCGCACGGAGTGCGCGTACCCTACGTCTGCGGCGCATCGAAACGCGAATCGCGGTCGTGGCGCCTACCCTTTCCATTCCGCCGCGATCTCACTCGGCGGCTGCGGCGGCGTCTCCGGTTCGGCGGTTTCTTCGCCAGCGACGCAGGTCGCGAGTACCAGATCGCCGCTGACGTTCAGCACCGTGCGCATCATGTCCAGCACTCGATCCACGCCGAGGATGATGGCGATCGATTCCGCTGGCACATTCACGCTGCGGAGCACGATCATAATCAATGGGATGGATCCTCCCGGCACGCCTGCAGTTCCCACTCCGGCTAAAATCGACATCAGCACGACCTTGATCTGATCGCCGACGCTCAAGTCCTGGCCAAATACCTGCGCGAGAAAAAGTACGACCACGCCTTCGTAAAGAGCAGTGCCGTTTTGATTGCCCGTGGCGCCCACGGTCAGCACAAACCGCGAGATCTCTGGCGGCAACTTCAAATTCTCACGCGCCACTCGCAACGAGATTGGCAGGGTAGCATTTGAGCTGGAGGTGCCAAACGCCGTCAGAATGGCGTCCGATATGTCACTAAAGAATTTGCGCGGGCTGCGACGGGCAATGCCAGCCACGGCCAGCGAGTAGACAACAAACATCTGGATCGACAACCCCAGCACGACTGTCAACACGAACCAGCCGAGGGTCAGCAGCACTTCGAACCCTTGTCGGGCGGTAATGCCAAATACCAGGCACGCGACGCAATACGGCGCAACACTCATCGCAATCCCGATGATGGTCATGCTGACGTCGAACACGCCTTCCAGCAGTTTGACAGCGTTCCGGGTTCGCTCTGTCGTCATTGCCAGCGCTACTCCAAGCATCAGCGCGAAAAACATCACGGCCAACATGCCGTTGCCTTTCGAGGAGCCGTCGATGGCGCCCACCATCTCCTGCAAGGGATTTTCCGGGATGATATCCAACAGCATTTTGGAAAGATGCTTGCCGGCGCCCGGTTCTTTCTTCTCCTTGGCGCCTTCCGCGTCTGCAGGTTTCTTCTGGCCCTCGGCGTTCGTGACGTACTGCGTCCGCAGAGCCGCCTTCTTCTCTGGCGCCAGGCGATCGCCCGGCTTGATGAGATTGACGAGGCCAATGCCAACGACGACTGAGATCACGGAAAATAGGACGGTGAAACCGAGCGTGCGCAAACCCACGCGCCCCAGCCGACGGAGGTCTCCCAGTTCGAGCACTCCCAGCGCCAGCGCCGAGATGACGAGTGGAATCACTACCAGAAACACCAGCCGCAAAAAGATCTTGCCAATGGCATCAGTCCATTCCAGCAACTCCTTCGCCCAGTTGGTCTCGTCCGGGCCAAGGCCTGCAACCGCGGGCTGGTAATACGGATTAAACGCTATGCCCGCGGCGGCCCCGACGATCAATCCAATCAGGATCTTGGTGTGCAGCGGCAGTCCGCGTTTTTTGGGCGCCGGGGATGAGGTGGTCGGAGTTGTGCCTGCAGGACCTGCGGCTGGTGCGGATTCGTCGGGGTTCATCGAATGCTATGGTTCGGCTGAGGATTAGGAGATAGCGACCATCGATGGCGCCGCATTGTAGCGACCGCTGGCTGTAGCGTCACACTATCCGGCCGTCGTTGGGCACTGTAGACTGCCTCGCCAAGTGGCAGGCCGTACTGATTCGACCTGGTTTGTTTCTGTTAGGATCGCCGCATGGATCTGATCAAGCAATTCATTGACCTGTTCCTGCATCTCGACGATCACCTGAAAACAGTGATCAACGACTACGGGACCTGGACCTACCTGATCCTGTTTGGAATTATTTTTTGCGAAACTGGCTTGGTCGTGATGCCGATCCTGCCGGGCGATTCGCTGCTGTTCGCCGCCGGCTACTTTGCCAAGCCGCAGGAAGACGGGATCTCGCTGAATCTGTTCCTGCTGATCGGGCTGCTAATCATCGCCGCCGTGCTCGGCGACGCGGTCAACTACGCCGTCGGCCGGTACATGGGTCCGAAGGTGCTCTCGCGCGATGGCCGATTCTTGAAAAAGAAATATCTCGTCCGGACCCACGCGTTTTACGAACGCTACGGCGGCAAGACAATCATCCTGGCCCGCTTTGTCCCCATCGTTCGCACATTCGCGCCATTTTTGGCCGGCGTGGGGACGATGTCGTACTTGCAGTTCGCCAGCTACAACGTGATCGGCGCCGTGCTGTGGGTCACGTCGATGGTCCTCTGCGGCTACGCCTTCGGCGGCTTTGACGTTGTGCAGAAACACTTCGAACTGTTCGTCCTGGCGATCGTCTTCATCTCGATCCTGCCGGCGATCGTGGAGTACCTACGCTCGCGCGGACACAAGACGCCGGAGACGCCGCCAGCGGGGTGAGGTTGAACTGAATTCTACCGAGCGCTTCTTTCCTCTTCGTTGTGCCGTCGTGTCGTCGTGGTTTAACTTTCGTTTTTTCAACCACAACGACACAACGGCACGACGAAAAAGGCGGTTGGACGCCACTTATTCCAACTCGTGAATATCCGCCAGCACGCCGCGCGGGATGCAAACGGTCAGCACCGTTAGCTTGCCCACGGCTTTGTGCTTTACGCCGCGGGGGACGTAGATGACCATCCCTTTTTTCACGGCGACTTCGTCCTCGTCGAGGATCATCGTCCCGACGCCGTCGATGATGTAGTAGAACTCATCGGTGCGGGCGTGGTAGTGGAGCTTGGCGTTGTCGATCTCGACCTGATGGACTTCGGCCGCGGCGCCGTCGGCCTCTTCGACCAGGCAGCGGATCTGGCCGCAGGTTTCGGCCCAGGGGGTGACGGTTGCCGGGTCACGCAGCAGGTAATTCGTTTTCGTCGACATCGTAAGTCCTCGGCGTGTTGATGTGTCCGTCGAACGATTCGCGAATGTTCAAACGCGACGCCCGATGACGGCCCGGACGATTATTTCCGCGCCGCGTGATCGTGTCGCCCCGGTGGGGCTTCACGACAATCTAAATGCGTGGACCGAGTTCCAGGGGCTCACGCCGCCTGGCTATTGACTGTCGTCCCTTTGGGACTCAATGCGCAGCGACAATTGTCGATGGCTTTAGGGCCTACGAAAATTGCGTGATGCCTGGCATGGCTACTGGGTCGACCTTGAGCGCCGTCCAGGAGTATTCCGTGGGGCCGAGGCGCTCTTGCGATTGCATGGCCTGGTCCCAGGTGATTGTCTGGCCGGTGTAGGTCGCCATGCGGCCCATGATCGCCATCAGCGTGCTGCGGCACATGTAGAGACCGTTGTTGATGGGCGTGCCGCTGCGGATGCTGGCGAACATCTCGTCATGTTCTTGCTGATACATGTTCGGCGTGGGGCCGCGGTAGCTCCAATTGCCGTCCTTACCCTTGATCTTGTGCTTCATGATGTCGGCGGTCCCCTTAGAACCCATCACGTAGTCCGAGACGTCGACACTGCAACCAGGCTGCTGACGACAGTAAGCAAACACCTTGGGGCCGGCCTCATACTCGTACACCACGGCGTGATGATCAAAGATCTGGCCGAATTCGGCCTCAACGCGCACCTGGCGGCCACCCAGCCCGGTCGCTTTTGCCGGCGGCACGTCGCCGAGCGCCCAGGCGGCTTTGTCGAGGCTGTGAATGTGTTGCTCGTTGTTGTGATCGCCCGATAGCCAGGTGAAGTAAAGCCAGTTGCGGAGCTGCCACTCCATGTCGCTCCAGCCTTCCTTGCGGGGGTGCATCCACAAGGCGCCGGTGTTGTACGAAGTGTGAATCGCGATGATGTCCCCCACGGCGCCATCGCGCACCCGGGCGATCGTCTCGCGCTTCGGCGGTTCGTATCGATAACAAAGCCCGGAAACGACGGCCAGGTTTTTCTTCTTGGCCTCTTCGCAGGTTTCGAGCACGCTGCGGACGCCTGGCGCGTCGACCGCCACCGGCTTTTCGGCAAAGACATGTTTGCCCGCGGCAACGGCGGCCTTTAGATGGGCCGGCCGAAAATGGGGCGGCGAAGCCAGCAGCACAACATCGACGCCGCTATCGATCACTTGCTTGTAGGCGTCGAAGCCAACGAAGCAGGTTTCCGGCGTGACCGCCACGCGGTCGGCGTACATCTTTTTCAGGTTGTCGAGGCTCGATTGCAGGCGATCGGCAAATGCGTCCCCCATCGCCGTCAGCTTGACGTTCTGATCCGCAGTGAGGGCCTGCGCCGCGGCGCCGGTGCCACGTCCGCCGCATCCGATCAAACCCACCTTGAGAACGTCGCTACCGGCGGCATGCGCGCTGCGGGCGACGGTCAGGTTCGCCGCAAACGCTCCAGCCACGGCGGCGGTTGTCGAAGTCTTCAAAAACGCGCGCCGCGAGGCGGTGGGTTCGCCGGCTGGGTGTGTCATCAGACAATGTCCTCAGGAGGGAGAATGGGGGCGGGTGAGTTTAGCTGCCAGACGAGCACATTTAGCCACGGCTCGCCGCGCGCTTGGCGATCTCGTCGCGGAGTCGAGCTGCTTTCTCGAACTCTTCCGCCGCGATGGCGTCGGCCAGTTGCTCGTTCAGTGTCCGCCCTAAATGGTAATGTTCGCGGACACTCTCACGCAACTCATCTAGGCGAGCGACCAGTTCGTCCTCTTCCAGATCGTCGTCCTCGGCGCCTGCCTCGACGAAGCAATCCTTCAGCCTGGCAGAGCCGGCGTTGACCGCCTCGACGGCGGCCTCGGGGCCTGAATCCTCGAGAGCCGCCAGGGCCTCGGCCTGAGTGCGGTGGAAGAGAATAAAGGGGCGATATTGCTCGTGCGAGGCGGTCCATTCCTCGCTGGGGGAGCAATTGCGAACAAAATCCATCAGGGCCAGGCTGTGGTCGGCGTCGCGGACGGCCCGGCCGAATTCTCGGAGGGCCAGCCAGCAGATTCGCCGCTGGTAGAACTGGACAAATTCGCGGTCGGCCTCGGCGCACTGTTCTTCGTCGAGGACAAAGCTGTCCCCTTCGCGGACCGCCAGCGCCAGCAGATAGTCGAAATAGGTCTCAGCCCCGCCGGGCCGGGCGCCATCTGGGCGGTTCTCGACTTCGAGCTGCAAAACGCCCATGTCGATCCGCATTTGCAGCAGTTCGCGGCCGTCTCCGCCCCGGACCAGGCGCGCAGAAACCTCGCCCGGTTCGAACTTCCACCGCTTCAGTATTTGGTCAATGTCCTGTCGCTTCATCTGTTCTGTCGGTCACGGCATCAATCGCCTACCGCCGCCTCCGAGTGCATTATACCCTCCCCGTCCAGTTCCCGGCTACCTGCGGTGGAAGGCAGTCATAAGGTACGATGATACTGCAGAAAAAAAGCACGCTTTTCCGCCGACGATAGTACGTCAGGTCCAGTCACGAACCTCGTCGATGGAATCGTTCTCAGCGCGAAGTATTCGAACCAAAGCGTGGCGCCAGTGGTCTGGCGGGATCATTGTCGAGCGCTACATTGAGCTGGACAACTTAAAGCTGAGAAATCGCCCGCGAACACCAGTCCCCTTTGAGTAAAGTGTCCTTGAACGACCTACGAATCAGCAGCGTCCACAACCCGCGGGTCAAAGAGGCGGCCGGCCTGCGCGATCGCCGGCAGCGCAAACGACAAGGCCGTTTTTTGATCGATGGCGTGCGCGAACTCTCGCGCGCTCTCGACGCAAAGCTGACGCCGCTCGACGTCTTTGTCTGCCCAGAGCTATTAAATGGCGACGAGGACAGAACGCTGCTCGCCCGCCTGCGTCAGTTGCAGCTTCCGTTGGTCGAAGTGACGTCGCAGGTGTTTGCCAAGCTGGCGTATGGCGAGCGGGCTGCGGGCGTCGTCGCCGTGGCCGAGACGCGTCAAACCACGCTCATCGATCTGGATCTCCCGGCCGACGGACTGATTGCCGTCGTCGAAGGTTTGGAAAAACCGGGCAACCTTGGCGCGGTCCTTCGCTCGGCCGATGGAGCCGGCGTCTCGGCCGTGCTAGTGGCCGATCCGAATACGGACCTTTTCAATCCAAACACGATTCGAGCAAGCCTGGGGACGATTTTTTCACAACGAGTCGTAGCCGGCACGAGCGCAGAAATCAAACAGTGGCTCACCGCGCGAGGCGTGCAGATTGTCGCTGCGCGCGTTGACGCCAAGATCGACTACTTCATGCCGGACTACACGTTGGCGACCGCGCTTGTGCTGGGAAGCGAAGCCGAAGGACTTGGCGACGTGTGGAAATCGTCCGACGTGACGCCCGTACGGCTGCCGATGCTTGGCGTGGCCGATAGTTTGAACGTTTCGGCCGCGGCGGCGGTGATGTTCTACGAGGCGCGGCGGCAACGTGCAAAGATTATTTAGCACACAACCTGCTTGCTTCGCAGCACTGGCTGAGCCAGTGGCTCCCCGCCTGAAAACCTAGAAACATTTGAAGGGAGAGGAGCGCCTTTCGGAACTCCACTCCCTTTCAAATGCCGTAGGTCAGTTCTCAGGATTCAATTGTCCGAAAGGCAGTTACCGCCCTCGGATGCCGAGGCCAGCTCCCACGCCAGCGTCAACACCGGCGCCTGGCACAACGTTATTGACCGGGCCGCCGTTCATGGCTCCGCGGGCGTTTACGTTCCCCCTGGCCCTGACGCCGGGGTTGTAGTTGTAGCGGCGATTGTACTGGCTATTGCCATAGCCACGATTGTACGGATCGTTTCCATATCCACGGTACCCAGTCGAGTAGCGCGGCTGGGAATAGGTCGCAGCGTCGTAATTGTTCCAAATGTTGTCGCGGTGATACATCCAAGTGTTATTCGGAGAATAGTACCACCACTGGTTATTGTGGCGGACGTAACGCCAGCGATTCGGATCCGAAACCTGCGCCTGGGAGTTGCCAGCGATCCCGACATTGCCATCTGCGTTAGCGCGGGGCTGGTTCGCCGCTTCGCGCGCACTCGCGTCGAGATTCGACGCGTTGGGATTCGTGCTGATGTGAGCCGCGGGATCTGAACTGCCGCTGAGTCGACCTCGTTCGATGTTGACCGCCTCGCTTGCTCGATCGTCCGCGTTTACATCGGCACGGGCTGCGCCATCAAGTGTACGATCGGCCAAGCCAGGAAGCTGGGCGCGCGCCATCGAGGCTGTAAATGACAGCAAGCCGATAGCCGCCAAGATGTAGAACGTTCGCATGGTAGTAACCTCCAAAGTGCTTGGGCAAGTTGTGCAAAGGCGCCCTTTTCGCCGAGGGGCCACCGCCAGCGATTCGCATCGCGGTCCTGGACAGCGGAAGCAACTCATATGCCACGTGACGGGAGACGGGCAAGTAGCCCCAGAAACCGCGAAGTTGATTGCGCGAGACGGTAAAACCTGCGCAAACCGACTTTGCGCACTGGCCTACAGGCGCTCAGATCGGTTAGCAAACGGTCGCCGTCGATCTGCATTTGCCAGGCGCTAAAGTGCGGCACGCTAGCGGCGCACTTGGCGGATGAAGCGGACGTTGTGCGTGTTGCTGGCGCCGCATTGCTGCGATAGCGCAGCGTTAACGTGACGAGGCCTTCTCCGCGCCGAAGCGAGACAGTGCCAGGTCCTTCAACGCCTTCAGGTCGAGCTTACCGGTGCCGAGCACCGGGATCGTGTCGACCTGGCAAAAACTATCGGGCGATGGAATCCAAATGTTCGGCAGACCAGCGGCCGATAGTTCGCGGCAGATGGCGTCCGGCGCTTTCGAGAGTTCGGTATAGAGCACAATCAAACGCTCGCCGCGGCTAACGTCCGGCACGCCGGTCACGGCAACTTTAACTTCATCCGGATCCATATTCAGGATCTTCTGCAAGTGCTCTTCGATCATGATGTGCGGCACCATTTCACCGCCGATTTTCGAGAATCGACTTTGCCGTCCGGTGATCTGGACCGAGCCATCCGGCAACACCATGCCGACGTCGCCCGTGTTGTACCAGCCGTCCTTGATCACTTTGGCCGTGAGATCGGGGCGATTGAGATAGCCCTTCATCACGTTGGGGCCTTTGAAGCAGAGCAGCCCTTCTTGGCCGATGCCCACGTCGGCGCCGGTGTCGGGGTCGATGGCCTTGGCCGAGACGTCCGGGATCGGCCGGCCGACGGTGCCTTCCTTGAACCCCAATTGATCCGGCCGCGTGGCGCGGTCTTTGGGGACATGAAAGGCGGCGATCGGCGATAGTTCGGTCGTGCCGTACCCTTCGCCCGGCCGCATGCCGAATTTTTTCTCAAAGGCGTCGCAAAGATCAACCGGCAACTTTTCGGCGCCGGTCAGCACCACTTCGAGCGATGCAAAATCCTCGGCCGGCACGCGACGCAAATAGTTGCGCAAGAAAGTCGGGGCCGAGACCAAAATCGTGGCGTGGTGCTTTCTGCACAGCTCGCCCACTTGTCGCGCTTCGAGCGGGCTGAAGTGATACACGCCCTTTGGGTCGAGCGTGAGCGCCGTCCAGAGGGTCGTCGTAAAGCCCGTCGAATGGAAAAAGGGGAGAATGCCGATCACGCAATCGTCGCGCGTCAATTGCAGCAGGTATTTGACAGACTCGACGTTCGAGGCGACGTTCCGCTGCGTGAGCATGACCCCCTTCGGTTCGCCGGTCGAGCCTGATGTGAAGATCACGGTCAGCAGATCGTCGTCCTTGATTTTGTTCAGACCGAGCCAGCGCTCGATCAGCGCACTTGGCCAGGCGTAGGTCATCGTCGCGGCGATCAGCTTGTCGGCAGTGGTGACTTTGTCTTTGAAGTCTTCGAAATAGATGATCTTGGCGTCGAGCTCGATATTGAGCTTTTCCATTACCTTTCGGCTCGTCAGCACGTGCTTGATCTTGCACTGGCGAATGCAGGAATTCATCACCTCGGCCGAAACGGTGTAGTTGAGATTGACGGAAATTCGCCGGCACAGAGCCACCGCCACGTTGGCCAACACGCCACCGGCCGAAGGAGGAACCAACAGGCCCACGTAGGGTTCATCCGGTCCCAGCACTTCGCGAAGCAACAACCGACGGAAAATCAGCGCCCGCATCAAGAGCGCGGCGCCATTCATATCGACGCCCGAGCTATCGGCGATCTTCGGCCGTTTCAAGTTCCGTTTACACATCCGCACGAAGTCGCACGGCAGGACCATTTTCTCTTGCTTTACATCGATGGGATTGCTCACGGCTCTGCGTCCTCTTACGTCGACGGTCCATCACCCTGGCGGCGAATACGTTGGATCGCGCCTCGGGCGAATATTATCTGGCAGAATCTGAATACAACGCCACGCGCCGCGGGTTGTGGCGAGGATCTCGGCTTTCGCCTAGGCGCCTCGCAGTCCTGCGGGTCGATTGTCACTCTACTCGACGATACTCGCTAAGCGTGATCCGCCGGCGAATGCGACACACTTGCCCTTTCAACGCGCCACAACCGCTTCGCTGAACAGCGATCTTCCCGGCGGCAAGCCCCCTGGCCTGTTCCGCCTTTAGAATACCCCGTTCCACAAGAAACAGGTAGTCGATCCAACGGCCGAGCAATGCCTCCCGGGGGGCGATCCCAGATCCCAACACAACTCTACGACAAATTGGCTCGTCGCAACCGCAGGGCGTTGGCGATGACCGAGACCGAGCTGAAACTCATCGCCGCGGCGGCGATCATCGGGCTGAGCAGCAGGCCGAAAAACGGATAGAGCAGCCCCGCCGCGATAGGCACGCCCAGGCCGTTGTAAATGAAGGCGAAGAACAGGTTTTCGCGGATATTCCACATCGTTGACCGGCTCAGCTTGCGCGCCCGCACGATGCCATTCAGGTCTCCTTTGACCAGGGTCACGCCGGCGCTTTCGATCGCCACGCCGGAGCCGGTCCCCATGGCAATGCCGACGTTGGCCTGCGCCAAGGCCGGGGCGTCGTTCACACCGTCGCCGGCCATCGCCACGATGTGCCCCCGTTTCTGAAGCTGCTCGATCACGCGATGTTTGTCGGTCGGCAGCACCTCGGCCTGGACATCGTCGATTCCCAACTGCCTGGCGACCGCTTCGGCCGTGGCGATATTGTCGCCAGTGAGCATGACGATGCGCAGGCCCTCGGCACGAAGAGCGGCCAGCGCGGACGACGCGGATTGCTTGATCGGATCGGCAACGCCAATCAGCCCGACCGCTTTGCCGTCGACCGCCAAAAACATCACCGTCTGCCCGAGCGCTCGTAAGTCCGCGGCGCGGGCCAGGAGTGGCTCAGCGTCGATCTGCGCTTCGGCCAAAAACGCAGCGGCGCCGAACCGCGCGGCGTGACCATCGACCGCGCCGAACACGCCGCGGCCAGCGACCGATTGAAATTCCTTGGCCGGAACAACCGTGATGCCACGCTCGGCGGCGCCGGCGGCAATGGCGCTGGCCAAGGGATGCTCGCTGGCAATTTCGAGACTGGCGGCAATCCGCAAGACTTCGTTTTCGGTCGTCGGGCTCACGGCCTCGACCGCGACCAGCCGCGGCTTCCCTTCGGTGAGCGTGCCGGTCTTGTCGACAACGAGCGTGTCGACTTTTTCAAGCGTCTCGAGGGCTTCGGCCGTGCGGATCAACACGCCACTAGTAGCGCCGCGCCCCATGCCGACCATGATCGACATCGGCGTGGCGAGCCCCAACGCGCAAGGGCAGGCGATGATCAACACGGCAACGGCGTTTACTAGCGCATAGGCCAACCTCGGCTCTGGCCCGATCGTGGCCCAAATGATAAATGTCGCCACGGCCACCAGCGCCACGGCCGGAACAAAGTAGCCGGCCACGACGTCTGCCAGAAGTTGGATCGGCGCTCGGCTGCGCTGCGCTTCGCTAACGGATTGCACGATCTGGGCCAGCAATGTTTCACGTCCAACGCGCTTGGCCTCCATGATCAGTGACCCGGAGCCATTGAGCGTGCCGCCTGTCACGTTCGCGCCGGCGCGTTTCTCGACCGCGACAGGTTCGCCCGTCAGCATCGATTCGTCGACGTTGCTGGCGCCATCGAGCACAAGACCATCGACCGGAACTTTTTCGCCCGGCCGAACTCGCAGGTGATCGCCCACCTGCACTTCGTCGAGCGGCACGTCACTCTCGCTGCCGTCCGACTTAACGCGACGGGCTGTGCGTGGAGCAAGCTCCAGCAGACCTCGCACGGCGCTGTTCGTTTGACTGCGCGCTCGCAGTTCGAGCACCTGGCCAAACAACACCAGCGTGATGATCACGGCGGCCGACTCGAAGTAACTGTCGACGTGGCCGTGCTCACTGCGGAACGAGTCCGGAAAGTGGTCTGGCGCAATGGTCGCCACCACACTTTCGAGAAACGCCGTGCCGACGCCCAGGCCGATCAGCGTGAACATGTTCCATTGCCGTGTGAGGATCGAAGCCCACGCGCGGGCGAAAAAAGGCCAGCCTCCCCACAGCACGACGGGCGTCGCCAGTGCAAATTGCAACCAGCCCAATTGCTGCCCCGTCAACCAATGCGCAAATGGGTTGCCCGGGATCATCGAACCCATCGCCAACACAAACAGTGGCGCCGTCAGGGCCAGGCAGACCCAAAAGCGACGGGTCATGTCCTGCAGTTCGCTGTTGTCCTCAGGCTGATCAAGGACGTCGAGCGGTTCCAGCGCCATGCCGCACTTGGGACACGAGCCCGGTCCGATCTGCCGGATCTCGGGATGCATGGGGCAGGTGTAAATTGCTGTCGACTTTGCGCCGGCGCTCTGCGCCGGTTTGGCTTTGGATGCTGCCCCGAGGGGCGCAATTTGCACGAGCCCACCGCCTGCCGCATGGGCCGCGTGATCGTGCGGCTCGACATGGCCAGCGAGGTACTTCTCGGGATTGGCCTGGAATTTTTTGACGCAGCCGGCGGAGCAAAAGTAGATCGTCTCGCCGTTATGCGCGGCCTTGTGGGGCGTCTTGGCCGGGTCGACCGTCATGCCGCAGACCGGATCGCGCGTGGCCGACGGCGCGCCCGCGGGGGCCGGCGCGTGGCCTGGCTCCGATCCGTGCGGATCGTGCTCGTGTTCGACTGCGCGATCTAGCCCCACGGTAGACCTCCTCCACAGCGGATGGTCAAACTACACGGTTTATTCTGACATACGATTGCGCTCGGAATCAGCGTCCACCGGAATTAGCAGGCTTCGGGCAAAAGTATTTCGCCCCCTACTTCCGCCAGCGCGTTGCGGGCGTCGGGTAGGGTCTGCTCGCGCGTGTTCGAACGATCTTCGACCACGATCAAGATTTTTCCGTCAGCGACGGCTCGATCGGCCGCAATGGCGACGGTCTTGTCGACGCCGCGCGCTTGCAGAGCGCCGGCCAGCCCTGTGACTGTGCCGCCGGCCCATCCGGCTCCGGCGCCGGCCGCAAACAGGCCGACGCCGCCGGCGGCCATCGTGCCAACCACCGCGTGCCACTCGCCCAACTGCGGCGCAAGGGGCGCCTGTGCGGCGCCTAATTGTCCATTGCGCCAATCTTCGGAGTAGAGAACCGTGACGTGGTCCGCGGAAAGCCCCAGCCGCAGCAGCGCGTCGACGGCTCGATCAGCCGCTGCGCTATCGGCAAAAATTCCCAAACAGACCGTTTGCCCCAGAGTGGATGACGACGACATCGAAAACAGGACTCCCACACCAGAAACGTCAACGATCGGCGCAAAGGCGCGCTCGATCTTGTTCAAGTGTAGGGCCTGGATGATCGCAGGACAAACGACGCGGAATCGCGAAGATTTTGCTAAGCGCACCTCATCAAGCCGCGGCTGGCGTTCGATTTAGCGTGGCCATCCGCTGCCGCACGGCCGGATGCTGGTCGAGCAGCTCGGCGATTCGCCGCCAGTCGAAACCTTCGGCGCCGAGCACGTCGAAAAACGTGTGCAGGTGATGCCAATCTTCCTCGTGATCGACAGTCAACCGTAGGTCGTCTCGATCGAGCTCAGCCGGCGCTGGCAACAATCGCAGTCGAAACAGCTCTGGATGGGAATAGAGAAACCGTGTCGGCTGGTCACGATCCTTGCGAGTGACGGCGAGGCTTTCTGTCCGACGGATCGCGTCCGACGCGCACCACTCGGTGAACACGCCCAGTGGCGATAGGATGCTCGGCCGACCGTCGCGCGAGCAATAGCCGATGTAGTCGAATGTCGGATGGTCGGCCGCCGTGATCACCAGGCGATCGACCAGGTTCGGATCAACAAACAACCGGCAGGCCGGAACCTGCACCACGGCGTCCGGTCGATAGCAATCGACAACGTCGCAGAGACGGCCCAACGAATCAGGGCGCTTGCTGACATAAACCGGCACGTCGCGCGGCACCAGATCAGCGATTGATTCCGCCTGGGCGTCGTTGGGGATCACCACCACAACGCCATCCAAACGCTCGCAGTCTGTTAGTCTGCGGACGAGTCGCTCCAACAGCGACTGGCCTCCCAAACGGCGCGCATAAGAAGTTTTCGTTCCTGGCGCAACCTCTTTGGGCTGCACAACCGCCATAGTCCTCGACATTCAGCACACCTCAATCCATTGAAAGCTGAAAAAAACGAGAGGGCTCCCACGAAGGGGGCCAAAGCGGGCGGGAGTCTAGCAATGACTGCTTGCCAGGGTCAAGACGAGACCCTGCGGGCGCCAGCATTGAAAAGCCAGCCACTTTCCTCTGTGTAACAGGCTCCGCCCGCAAGGCGCGAGATTACTTCGAGCTGCTGCGCCCCAGCGGCTTGATGCTGTAGGCGTCTTCTTTTTCTTCGGTCTGTTTTGCAGCCCAGGGACGGCGCAATTTAAAGTTGGCGGCGTCGATTGGCGCTGCGACCGTGCGACCGCCGTCCTTTTCGTCGGGCAGAACCTTGCCGGCGTTTCCGCCCTTGCCGAACGTGATGCTCTGCCGCGGATCCTTCCAACCAGAGAGTTCGAAGAACTTGATCGCCGGAATCGCCTCGACCCCCAGCGTTTTGGCCTCGCCCAGAATCTTCTGCGCTCCTTCGCGGGCTAGTTTGTCCTCAGTCAGATCGCCGATGATGATGTAGCGAGTGTCAATCGTCAGGGCTCCGGTGATTTTGCCTTGATTATCGACTTCGGCGTCGATCTGGCCACCCATCTGGCCCACCAGATCGCGAACCAACGGGCGATCGTCGACGCCGTCTCGGTTCAGGTCGATCTTGCCCAGCACGGCAAACCGTAGCTTCTGTCCGGAGTTCCAAAGGGGCGTGTAGATCTTGTCGCCCGGCACCATCTGCTTGGTCGGATCTTCATCGAGGATGCGACACAGCGACATGTGATCGTCGATGACTTGCAACACCTCGATGCTCCCCTTCAGCCCTTTTCCTTCTTTGGTGTTCGCTTGAAAATCATGGACACTGAAATTGGTCAGCCGCGGCAAGTTGTCACTCTTGCCGAGATTGATATAGACGGTCTGATTGAATGGATTGACTGATTGAACCGTGCCGTCAGCCACTTCAAACGTCGGCTTCTGCAACTGCTCGATCTTGTCTGCGAGCACGACGTTGGTCTGATCCAGCTTTTTTACGGTTGTCTGCAATTCTTGCTGGACGACTCGATTTTTTTCGTCCAGTTGCGCCATTTCGGTTTCTTTCGCAACTTTCGCGTCGGCCAGCGCTTGTGCTTCGTTCTTTAGCTTGGCGCGATCGGCGTTGAACTGGGCCTCGAGCTCGGCGGCGTGCGAGTTGGCGGCGTCAGCGCTCTTGGCGTGCGTATCGATGATCGGCTTCGTGGCGGCTTCGCGATTGCGGTGCTCTTTCTCCAAAGCGGCGAACTTCGCGTCGACCACGGCCCGCGCTTCGTTCGCTTCGACCATCGAGTTGTGAATTGCCAGTAGCGCCTGGTGGTAGTGCTGGTCAGCCGCCGGCAGCGTGGCGGCGTAGAGCTTCATGTCCTCTTCTTGCGAGGTCTTGAGTTGCTCCATGCTCGTCTCGGGCGCGTAGCCCATGTAGCCCTTCAGCGTGTTCACGTCGTTCAGCGTATCGGCCGCCAGCTTGGTGGCCTTTTGCGCCTCGGTAACCAGGCCGGCGTTTTTGGTCCGCTCTTCGTCATAGCTACGGAAGTAGAGGAACGTCATCACGCCCAACACAATGGTCAACATGACGAACAGAATCAGGGCGATCTGTAGGCCTTGGTTTTCGGCGCGTGCCATACTGAATTCTCCTCAGAGTTCCGGAGCCGGGGTTAATGGTCCGGACGAAGTGCGCAAACGACTAATGAATCGAACGAGGAAACAAGACCGACGCGCCTGTGCGGTTGCCCTGGAAAGGACTTCTGGCGCGCTGCCCGCAAGCATTACGCCGGTCGGCACAAACAAGTTCCGGATTTGCTGTTCCGTAGACGTGATGTGGGCGCCAACACAGCCTACGAAGGCAGCCCTCGCAACAGCCGGCAACCACACGATTCAGTGTAAACAGCGGCTAGGGGGGTGTCAAAGTTTCGCCGCAATTCTACGGCCGATTCTGCGGTATTTGTGGACGGCCGTAGGCTGCTTGACAGCCAATTCGGCCACCCCCTACGATTGCCTTGGTGGCCCGCGGGTCCGCCCACGCGAGTTGCGTTTGCGCGCAAAGCAAATCGGACCGTTTCCGTTCCCTCCCCCTTCTACGCTTCCTCCGGCCGCTAACCTGACGCTCGAGTTGGCGGCCGTGCCCATAGGGCGGCCCGTGGCTCGACCCGTCCGACGCTGGTGGACGGCATTTAGGCACTGCATTTCCCATGACGAAAGCGCGCTCGCCACGACAGGCCTCACTGCCAGGCATGGGAGGCGACGACGCCCAGCCGATCGCCGCCAGCGAGTCCGCCCCGGTGGCCTCGCCCCCGCCCGCTCAGCCGGCGCCCCTGCCATCCTCGCCGGCGGTCCCTGCTCGATCGGCCAGCCAGGCGCCGCGCAAGCCGTTCGAAATCTCGGAATTGAAGGGCAAGCGGGTCTGGGCAATCGACGCCAACTCACTGATCTTTCAGGTCTTTCACGCGATTCCGCAGATGACCAGCCCAAAGGGGCAACCGGTCAACGCCGTGTTCGGTTTCACGCGCGACCTGCTGTTTCTGCTGGAGAAAAAGAAGCCGGACTATTTGTTCTGTAGTTTCGACACCCGCGCAAAGACATTTCGGGATGAGCTCTACCCCGAGTACAAGGGCAAGCGGTCCGAGATGCCGGCCGAACTGGCGCCGCAATTCGCGCTGATCCGCCGGATGATCGAAGCCCTCGGCATTCCGATCCTGGAACTCGATGGCTACGAAGCCGACGACGTCCTGGCGACGATCGCCCATCAAGTCGACGCCGCTGGCGGCGAGTGCGTCGTCGTCACGGGCGACAAAGACTGCCGTCAGTTGATCACGGATCGCGTGGCGATTTACAACGTCCGCAAAGACCAGATTTACGACGCCGCGGCTCTGTTGGCCGACTGGGGAATTCGCCCGGACCAGGTGGTCGACTATCAGACGATGGTTGGCGACAGTGTCGACAACATCCAAGGCATTCCGCTGATCGGGCCGAAGATCGCCCGCGAGTTGCTCAATCAGTTCGACACGCTGGAAGGGATTTTTGCCAACGCCGACAAGATCGCCGGCGCCAAACGGAAGCAGAATATCATCGAAGGTCAGGCCAACGCCGCGCTGACCCGGCAGCTTGTCCGGCTCGACACGGCCGTGCCGATTGAGATTGATTGGCGGGCCGCGCAAACCGATCCGATCGACCCGCAAGGCGTGATTGCGCTCTGCGGCGAGTTCGGGTTCCATCGCTTTGCCGAACAGGCGCGCTCGTGGCAGGGCGCCAGCGAGAAGGCCGAGTGGCAGGCGAACTATCAATTGATCGAGTCGGTGGAGAAGCTAAGCGAGTTGCTGCCAACTCTCTTGGTTCCGTCGCGCGTGGCGGTCGAAATTGCGCCGGCCGCGTCGGCCGCCGTGACGGCTGCGATCCGCGGGATTGCGCTCTCCTGGAAAGCCGGCGAAGCCTGGTACCTGCCGCTTTCAGCGACGCGGGCCGACGCGTTGCCGTTCGATGAAACGTCAGGGCTCGACGCGGCGTCCGTGCTGGCGGCGCTGCGACCCTTATTCGAAAACGCCGAGATCCAAAAGATCTCGCGTGATCTCAAGCAAGACATGCTGTTGCTGGCGAGCGTAGGAATTCAGCCCGCAGGAATGACGTTCGATACGACGTTGGCCAGCTACCTGCTCGATGCCGGCGAACGCAATCACACGCTGGGCGAATTGTCCGAGCGGTTGCTGAATCACGCGTTAACGCCCAACGCGGCGGCCACGGATAAGGGCTCCACAAACGCAGACGCCTGGCGTAGCGCCGCGGAGTTGGTCGATGTGGCGTTTCGATTGACGCCGATCCTCGAGCAAAAGCTGCGCGACGAACAACTCGACGAGTTGTTCCAGAAAACCGAAATTCCCTTGGTCCCAGTGCTGGCCGGTTTGGAACGGACCGGGATCCGTGTCGATCCGGCCAGGCTGGCCGAGCTGAGCCAGGAATACGGCGCCAGGGCCAGCGCAATCGAAGCTGAGATTTACGCCTTGGCCGGGCATGAGTTCAACGTCTCCTCGCCCAAGCAATTGCAGACCGTGCTGTTTACGGAACAAAAGCTGCCGGCGCTGCGCCGCAACAAGTCGGGCCCCAGCACCGACGCGAGTGTCCTGGAAGAACTGGCGGCGCTCCATCCGCTGCCGAAAAAGATCATCGAGTTTCGCCAGTACACGAAGCTCAAAAACACCTACGTCGACGCGCTACCGAACATGGTCAACGCCAAGACCGGCCGCGTCCACGCCACGTTTCAACAGGCGGTCGCCGCGACCGGACGGCTGAGCTCGACCGATCCGAATCTGCAGAACATCCCGATCCGCACTCGCGAAGGGCGCGAAATCCGCTCGGCCTTTTTACCTGGGGAACCCGGGTGGCTGCTGTTAGCGGCAGACTATTCGCAGATCGAGTTGCGCGTGCTGGCCCATTACTCGGGCGACGCCACGCTGTGCGCAGCATTTGCGCAAAACGAAGACATTCACTCGCTGGTCGCCGCGCAAGTATTCGGCGTTCCGCAGAACGAAGTCACGTCCGAAATGCGCCGCCGCGCCAAGGCCGTCAACTTTGGCGTGCTGTACGGCCAGAGTCCTTTCGGGCTCGCGAAGAGCCTGAATATCGAACAGTCGGAAGCCGCGGAATTCATTGACGCTTACTTCGAAAAGTATCCGGGCGTTGAGAAGCTGCTAGCAGGCATCTTGGCAGATTGTCGGGCCAATGGTTATGTTAAGACGATCCTGGGGCGGAAGCGTGGCATCAGTGGCGTTCGCCCCGATGCCGGCCGGCTGCGGAACCTGCCGGAACGGACCGCAATCAACACTGTCATCCAGGGCTCGGCGGCCGACTTGATCAAGCTCGCCATGCTTTCGGTGCAGCGCGCGCTGGACGAACAGAAATTGGCGTCGAGGATGCTGTTGCAGATTCATGATGAATTGCTGTTCGAGGCGCCACCAGAGGAAATCGAAACACTCGCACAACTGGTCCGACGCGAAATGAGCAACGTGCTGCCGCTGGACGTCCCCTTAGTGGTCGACGTCAAGACGGGCCACAACTGGGCAGAAACACAACCTTGGACGGAAACAGCCAGCGAGACGGCCGTAGACTTGGCGACCGGCGTTTGGGAAGAGCCCTTCTCGGCCGAGGCCTAAGAACCAGAATGGGAGAAATCCAGCGAACTTTGAACCTGCCCAGCGCAACCAACGGACAACCAACAAGCCGGGCGTCGGCAGGCGGCGACACGTGATCGTCATTGGCCTGATAGGCGGAGTCGCCAGCGGTAAGAGCCTGGTGGCAAAACTGTTCGTCGAACTGGGCGCCGGGTGGCTCGACGCCGACCAGGCCGGGCACGAAGTGCTTGGCCAGCAGGAAGTGAAAGACGCGATTCGCGAACGGTTTGGCGACGGGGCGTTTGGCGCGGATGGCCAGGTGTCACGGCCCGCGGTTGGCAAACAGGTTTTTGGAGATTCGCCGCAGGCGGCCGCCAACCGGCGATTCTTAGAAGGCCTGACGCATCCGCGGATTGGCGAGCTGTTGGGACGACGCGCTGCCGAGGCCGAGCAGAGTGGAAAAAAGCTGATTGTGCTTGACGCGCCACTACTGGTCGAGGCCGGGTGGGACGAATTTTGCGACAAAACAGTATTCGTAGAGGCCCCTTATGAGGTACGATTAAAGCGTGCCAGAGACCGTGGCTGGAGTGACGCGGAATTCGCCGCTCGCGAGGCCGCCCAAAAGTCTCTGGACGAAAAGCGACAGCGAGCCGACGTGGTGCTGGACAACTCCGGGACCGCCGAGGCCACGCGAGCACAAGTCGAGCGACTCTGGCAATCGCTGGTCGGTTGATCATTGTGTGTAGCTGATCCGCCAACCCAGTCATTGCCCCCGTCTTCCCTCCCCTGTCTGCAGACCGAGCATCTGACGACACATTTTGTCTGTCCCGTGTGCCTGGCTCCTTTCCTGACATTTTCCGTTCGAGACTTTTCGATTCAACGATCGTTCGTTCCAACCCCTTCTACGTTCGTAGATCCACCCAACTACTATCCTGCCGCCCGGCGCCTTCAGCGCGTCGGCCCAGTCGCCCCCATTGCGGAGCAGTTCAGTCATGTCCGAATCACGTCCAACGCGCGCTTCGAATCCGCCGCCTCAACCCAGTAACGATCGCTCTTATCCGGCCGAGGGCTCGGACGATGATCGCGAGCCGATCAGCCTGGCCGAAGAGTTAGCCGAAGAGGCTGCCCACGGTGGTGACGATACGGACGACCGCTACGAACAAATCAAGCAGGGCGATATCCACATCGCCGAGTTGCAGCGGATGACGATGCCGCAGTTGATTGAGCAGGCGCGTCATGAGAACCTGACCGAGCTGACCGGCATCAAGAAGCAGGATCTGATCTTCAAGATCCTCAAAGAGCGGGTCAAACTCAATGGACTGATGTTCGGCGAAGGAACGCTTGAAGTCCTGCCCGACGGCTTCGGCTTCCTTCGCAGCCCAGACTATCACTATCTCTCCTGCCCCGACGACATCTACGTCTCTCCCAGCCAGATCCGTCGCTTTGGTCTGCGGACCGGAGCGACTGTGTCAGGCCAGATCCGCCCGCCGAAGGAAAACGAGCGCTACTTCGCGCTGTTGCGGGTCGAGGCGATCAACTACCAAGACCCGAACATGGTCTCGGAGAAAGTCGGCTTCGACGAGTTAACGCCGCTCCACCCAGATAAGCGCGTGCGGTTGGAAGCCGCGCCGGAAGAAGTCAGCATGCGCGTCGTTGACCTGATCGTCCCGATCGGTTTTGGACAGCGCGGTTTGATCGTCAGTCCTCCGCGAGCCGGCAAGACCATCCTGCTGCAAAAGATGGCCAAGAGCGTGCTGATCAATCATCCCGACGTGTACGTGATCATGCTGTTGATCGACGAACGCCCGGAAGAAGTGACCGACATGGAACGTCAGGTCAAAGGTCCGAACTGCGAAGTAATCAGTTCCACGTTCGACGAGCCCTCAGCGCGGCATATCCAGGTTTCGGAGATGGTGATCGAAAAGGCCAAGCGGATGGTCGAGTACGGTCACGATGTGATCATCTTTCTCGATTCGATCACGCGTCTGGCGCGGGCTTGGAACTCCGAGGTGCCCCACTCCGGCAAGATCCTCTCGGGCGGCGTCGATGCCAACGCGTTGCAACGGCCGAAGCGCTTCTTTGGCTCCGCCCGCAAAGTCGAAGAAGGGGGCTCGCTGACGATCATCGCTACCGCGCTTGTGGAAACCGGCAGCAAGATGGACGAAGTGATTTTCGAAGAGTTCAAAGGGACCGGCAACCTGGAAGTGGTGCTCGATCGTAAACTGGTCGACAAGCGCATCTGGCCGGCGATCGACGTCAACAAGAGCGGCACCCGCCGCGAAGAAATGTTGATGGACCCGGAAGAGCACCGCCGCGTCTGCATGCTCCGCCGGGTGCTGAACGATATGAACCCGGCCGACGCCATGGACCTGCTCGTGACGCGGATGCAAAAGACCAAGAGCAACGCCGAGTTCCTGATGAACATGAAATCGTAAGACGAAGAGATTAGCCAAAGAGGTCACAGAGAACACATAGAGATTACGGGAGGGCGAGGCTCCCGCCGAGCCGAGACGTGCGATCGGTGACGGTTCGAAAGGGACGAAGAACTCGCGGCTAGTGCCCTCGGCTCTCTCCATCTTCTCAGTGTTCTCTGTGCCCTCTGTGGCAAAAATTCTTTGTCTTCGTCGAATAGAGAAGCCGACTCTCCTACAGCGCATTCATTCCAACCTAATCCTGCCCATAGCCTGCCGATGCCCAAGACGTTTGAAGGAAAGCCACTGACGAAGTCCGCCTCGGTGGCGATTGTCGTCTCGCGCTACAACCAGTCGATCACCGGCAAATTGTTAGCCGGCGCGGTTGAGTCGTTGACGGCTGGCGGGGTGCCCGATGATCGGATCAGTGTCGCCTGGGTTCCAGGCGCGTGGGAACTGCCGGTCGTGGCCGCCCGTTTCGCCGGCGTGGCGCCGTTTGCAGCCGTGATCTGTCTGGGCGCTGTGATCCGGGGGGAAACATCCCACGACCAGCACATCAATCGTGCTGTGAGCCTTGAATTAGCGGCGATGGCCGTTCGGACCGGGGTCCCGGTATTGTTCGGACTGTTGACCTGCGATACTCTCGAACAGGCAATCCATCGCGCCGGCGGAAACGTAGGGAACAAAGGGAGCGAGTGCGCCACGGCCGCGCTGGAGATGATCGACCTGCTCGCCCAACTCCCCCCACCTCAGGCATAATGCCGCAAGCGCGCCCGATAGTGGTTCCCTCCGTGGGCCACTGCTGGCTTGCTCAGCAGTGCGTAAACCCCGCCACCACTTCTTTCCTCGTAACGAATTCAAACGGTAATTATGGCCCGGCGTAGTCGAGCTCGCGAAGTCGCGCTGCAAGTTCTGTTTCAGGACGATCTGAACCCGGCCACCAATCCGGGCCGGGCCGATCAGTTTTTGCAGGCGCGGCTGCAACAGCCGGAGTTGGTCGAATTTGCCCGTTCGCTGGTCGCCGGCGTCCGCCGCAACCAGGCGGAACTCGACGCGCAACTGGCAAAGACGGCCGAAAACTGGAGTCTCGGCCGGATGGCGGCCACCGACCGCAACGTGCTGCGGCTCGGCGCGTTCGAAATCTTGTATACTTCCACGCCAGGCCGAGTGGCGATCAACGAAGCCGTGGAACTGGCCAAACGCTTTGGCACGGCCCATAGCGCGCAGTTCGTCAACGGCATTCTCGACCGGTTCCTGGCCGGCCACCGGGAAGAATCGCCCGAGGGCGAAAAGCACCCGCCGGCGTAGTTTCCGATTCGTCGAGCGGCTTCGTATTCAACCTAGCAAGAGTTCAGCGATGGGTATTCTCGACCGTTTCAAAAAGGCGCCCAAAGAGCCGCCACCCGCGCCTCCGGTCGCCGAACCGACAAAGGCCGCTGCGGCCGCGCCGCCGGTAACGACACCCACAGCGCCCACGCCCGCCGCAATCCAACCGCCCGCCGCTGTTCCTGCTGCGTCTAAAGAGCCCACGCCAGCGTCTACTCCAGCCGCGTCGGAAGCCGCGGCCAAGCCAACCGGCTTTTTCGCCAAGCTCAAAGCCGGTCTGAAGAAGACGACGCAGATCCTCAACACCGACATCAAAGACCTCTTCAAAACCGAAGGGCGATTTGTTGACGACGCGTTTTTGGAAGACCTCCGCGAGATCCTCATTAAGACCGATATGGGCGTCAAGCCAGCCGGCGCGCTGATCGATCAGGTGAAGGTCGACTTTCGCGGTCGCGTGGTTCACATGCACGAAGTCGTCGAGACGCTCAAGAAAAGGCTCTATCAACTACTGGAGCAAACCGAGGCGCCGATTCGGCACGCCGACTCAGGCGTGACCGTGATCATGGTCGCCGGAGTCAACGGCGCCGGTAAGACAACCTCGATCGCGAAGCTCACGCGACTGTTCACCAGCCAGAACAAGAAGGTCGTGCTTGGGGCCGCCGACACCTTTCGCGCCGCGGCCGTCGAACAGCTCACCATTTGGGCCGGCCGCCTGGGCGCCGAGATCGTGACCGGCGAGGCCAACAGCGACCCGGCCAGCGTCGCCCATCGCGCGGTCGCCCGCGCCGTCGAAACAGGCGCCGACGTGTGCATCATCGACACCGCCGGTCGATTGCAAACGCAGCAGAACTTGATGAAAGAGCTGACCAAGATCCACGGCGTCATCGGCAAAAAAGTACCCGGCGCGCCGCACGAAGTGATCCTGGTCCTCGACGCCACCACTGGCCAGAACGGCATCAGCCAGGCCAAAAGCTTCAGCGAGGCCGTGCAATGCTCAGGCATCGTCCTCGCCAAAATCGACGGCACCGCCAAAGGTGGCGTCGTCGTGGCCATCCGCCAGCAAGTCGGACTGCCGGTCAAGTACCTCGGCGTAGGCGAAAAGGCCGAGGACCTGACACTTTTCAAGCCGCAGGATTTCGTCGACGCCATGTTCGAAGACCTGGTCCCACCGCCGGCGCGCAAGGCGCCTTAGTGGGAAGCGATTCGCGGCGCCTCCTGTGTGCCACTGGCTCTGCCAGTGCTCTCTAGACCTCGATCGCTGCACGAGAAACGCGGTGAATACGCGAAGTCGGGAGTTATTACGAAGCCAGACCCCGGCAGGGGTCGAAGATATTAGCCGGCGGTTGAGCGCTAGCGACACCGCCGGGAACAATCGCAAAAAACTGTCGTCGATCCTGGAAGGATCGCACAGAAATTCGCGCGAATCGCCAGCAAACGGCGCAGCGAAATAAGTGCGACCCCGTCGGGGTCGAAATCAAGACGGTCATGATTGCGCGGCTGTTCCAGGGGTATCGCTGCGCTCAACCCCTGGCTATGCGCTGGGATCCCTTCAGGATCCAACTCCGGGCATCGCGATTGCGCGAGAGGCAGAATTCGGACGTCTTGACGCACCTAGACACTGACAATTCCTTCCTGCGCAAACGAATCCGTCGTCCGGCGAACTTGCAACTTTTTCGTTGCTTCGCTCGCGCAGGTTTTGATATTCTCCAGCCACGCGACGCTTTGGCGTGTCCTATCGACGTGTGCGTCTGCGAGCGCCGGGGGGTTTGCTCGTGGAATGCTCGGAGCCGCTCTCTCTCTTGGAACAGAGAAGTGATCTCCGCCCAAATCGCTGCGCAGGTCATTTCAGAGAGCGAGGCAACCGATGCGACGTTCGTTCGCGTTTCTTGGCGTTCTTTCGTTGGCTGTCTTCTTCGCCACAACATCGAGCGCGCAAGGCCCAGGGGGCGGCGGGTGTCGACAACGTGGTGGCCAATCTCCAAGCATGATGTCCGGGACGTCGGCGACGTCTGGCGGGTCGATGCTAGGCGGCATGTCGTCGTATCAACAAACGCAGCTCAGCTACATGCGACAAATGGAACAGGCCTATCGACTGCAGCAAATGCAACAGGCCTACCTGCAACAGAATTCGCAGTATCAGCAGGCAGCCCTGCTCGACAAGGACTCAGCCGACGCCCAACAGCAACGGCTCGAAGAGCGCAAAGCGGCCGCCCGCGAAAAACGCCAGGCGGCCGAAGCAGCGCGCCGCGAAAAAGCCAAAGAGCGCAACGCGCAGTTGCCCAAGGCGCAAAAGCGAGACAATTTGCCGTCGCCCTAAGCCGCGCATCGGCACGTTGGCCTTCTGCGCGCTGCCCTGGCGCAGATCAGGCTACGAGCGGCACCCAGATTTCCATGCCGCCCATGCCGGTCTGCGGATTGAATTCCGCCGTGTAGCGTTCGAAGCAGGGAGCCTGCGCGAGCTTTACCGACGTCTCCGGCGCCCATTTCGTCCAGATCGTGTCGAGCGTTGCTGGCAGTGTGGAAACGTGGCCGGTGTGCGCGAACACTGCGTACTTACTGCCGGCCAGCCGCACGGCCGTCAGATCCGCCGGCAGGTTGGCGTCGCTGGTCACCTCAACGCCTGTCAGATAGTCGAAACTGCAATCTGGTTTTGTGTTCCAGCAGACCCCATAGAAGTTCATCCCTTGCAGACCCGGGATGCTGGCGGCGCTGGGCACGAACTTTTCCCACTGTTGTGGAATGCCACGACGCGTCTCGGTCGTGTAGCGTTGATTCAGGCCAGCGATCACCAATTCCGGCGCGACCTTGAACTGTGGCGCGTTGAGACCCAGTGACTGCGCTCGCGTCGAAGCTTCCTGTTCGCGCAGTTCCGGCGTAAGCGCCTCGCCAAACTCCTCCATTTCGAAATACGGCCGAATCTCGATCTCCGAATCCTCGGGCATGGGGTTCGGGCACTTTTTGACCCAGGCAATTGCTTCCTGCAGATCTATGACCTTCCAAATCCAGTAGCCGGCAATTAGCTCCTTCGTTTCGGCGAACGGACCATCCATCACGGTGCGACTGGCGCCAGAAAACCGCACTCGCGCCCCGCGGCTACTGGGCGTTAGTCCGGCGCCGTCCTGCAAAATGCCGGCCTGCACCAGTTCCGCGTTGAACTTGCCCATCTCTGCGAACATCTGCTCACTGGGCATTTCGCCTGCTTCCGACGCCTTGGTCGCTTTGACGATGACGAGAACCTTCACGATCGAAACTCCTGAGAATAAGTGCAGGGCACGAGCATCTGCCGCCGAATTCGTTAGACCAGTGACTGCGGCTGTTCCGTCTGACCGATCGCAAGCGAAAAAATCTCGGGGCGTTTCAACCCCAGGCCGACCCACATCACCACGCCGATGATGATTGGAAAGAAGAGCGGCTCGCCGATGCGCAGGTGCGTCATGACAGCGCCTCCCAGGTAACCTGTAAGTAGAATCGCCGCCACGAAACTCGTTCGAGGAATCAGCAGCAGGATGGCGAGGGCAACTTCCAGCACGCCGATCTTTTGGACCAACTCGCTAGTGACCCCCATCTTCTGAAACATCTCCTCCTTTCCTTCCCAATCGATGAACTTTCCGGCGGCGCTCGGGCCGATCAGGAAGAGACTAACGAGCGCCGTAATTACCCAGCCGATGATCCGTTTTGTTTTCGTCTGCATTATGAGTCTCGCTGTCAAAAATCCACGTCCCAAATTTTTCGCGGAGCACCATTCGCGGCCCACTTGGGCGTGAAGTCCGTGTCTATTGCTGGCCAGGAACCATGACCATCCAGCCAACGTTGAAGCGGTCTGTAACCATGCCGTAGCATGGAGACCAGAACGTCTTGCAGAGCGGCATGTCGACTTTGCCCCCGTCAGCCAATGCGTCAAAGGCCTTGTGCGCTTCGGCCTCGGTGCCGACGCTCAACACGAGCCGAAAACCATCGAACTTCGATTTGTCGTCGCAACCGTCCGACGCCATCACGCGCTGCTCGCCGACAAGGAACGACGAGTGCATAACCTTCGACTCGAAGCCGGCTTGCAGCATGCCGGGCGGCGTCGGCTCGGGGCTTTCGTTAAACCGCATCTTCATTTCGACCTTGGCGCCCAACGCCTTCGTGTAGAAGTCGAGCGCTTCGTCGCAGCGGCCGGAAAAGAACAAATAAGGCGCAATCGTGTTGTGCATCGTTATCTCCAAATGCTTGTTGTGTTCAATCGACGTGAGTCAATTGCCTATCGCTGCAGGTAGTCGATTATGCGATTCGCGAATCGACAGCCGCCGGTCGGGATTGTCGAGAATTTCGCAGGCCGCTCAGATCGAATAGGGGTCGCACTTCCACCGCGCCGAAAGGCGCCCCCGGATGACGAGCGGCAATAGCTTCCACCTCGCTCCGATCGTTGGCCAGCAGCACATAAAAGCCACCGAGCACCTCGCGCGTCTCAGCGAAAGGTCCATCAGATATCATCCGGCGACCATTCCGCACGCGCAATGACGTCGCCGTTTCGACCGGATGAAGCGGCGAAGCGCTGATATAACGGCCACGACTGGCGAGTTCGCGCGTTGTCGCAGCCGCCTCCATCATCGCTGCGTGTTGTGCCTCGGCGCCAACCTGCTGCCAGTGCGCTTCGTCGTCATAGCACAGCAGCACGTAGGGCGTCAGCGAAGAATCATGCTCGCTGAGCAGCTCGAACGCGTCGGGCGGCAATCCTTCCAATTCAAGAATGGGCCGAATCTCGACTGTCCCCTTCTTGGCCGGTGGCAAACGACTGGCCACCGAGATTGCCTCGTCCAGGTTCTCCAACTCGAGGATATAAAACCCACCGAGCTGCTCGCTGGTCTCGGCAAATGGACCGGTGGTGATCTGCGGCCGTCCATTTCGCACCCGCACGCTCGTCGCCGTCGCCACAAATTCAAGTGGTGACGATGCGATGTACTTCCCCTGCGTGGCCAATTCTTCGCCAATGCCCATCGATTCGACCATGCAGGCCGCGCGCTCGTCTTCCGTCCAATCACTCTCAGCGCTGTAGATCAGCAGCATATATTTCATGGCGTTCGTCCCATTCATTCGCGTTTGTAGGGTAGGCGCCCCGTGCGTACCAAGGAACTACCAAACGATTATGCCATTCTGGCACGCATGGCGCGCCTGCCCTACGGTCCATCCGGGATTTCCGGCTCAACAACGTGGGCCAACAGCGACAGCGATTCCTGCCAACCGAGATAGCAGAATTCGACCGGGATGGCCGCCGGCAATCCTTCCTGAACGATCGAGACTTCGGTCCCGCAGAGGACCGTTCGCAACGAGATCGTGACCGAAATCTCGCCCGGCATGTTGGGATCTTCGAACTTGTCGGTGTAGCGGATTCGCTCGCTCGGCGTCAGCTCGACATATTGACCGCCGAACGTGTGGCCCTTGCCCGTCGAAAAATTGGTGAACGACATCCGATAGCGCCCACCAACCCGCGCGTCCATCTCGTGGACCGTGCCGGTGAATCCATGCGGAGGCAGCCACTTAACCATCGCCTGAGGATCGAGGAACGCGCGATACACGCGTTCGGCCGGGGCGCGAAGCACGCGGTGCAGACGGACAGTTCCGGTTTCGTTGGCCATGGTTGTAAACTCCTTTGTAAGCGAGCGGTGATGTTGAATGTATTGCTGACTTTCACCCATTAGTCGACGGTCGACCACCCGATTCGACATCGGCGAAAAAGTTTTTGGAGAATCGCCTTCCGCCTGCCGCAAAACATTGCCGCGGTGACATTTAGCGCGGCTGCGGCACTACAACTCGGCCAGCCGCCGGGTCAGAAACCGGATCTCCGGCTGCTGCCGGGCCAGTCGCAAAGCCTGAGCATAGGCCTCGCGCGCTTCGTCCGTTCGCCCCAGGCGTCGGCAAAGTTCAGCCCGCGCCGCGTGCAGCAGGTGATAATCTGAGAGCACTCCACGCTCGACCAGTCCGTCAATCAATGCCAAGCCAGCCTGTGGGCCATCGGCCATGGCGATCGCCACGGCTCGATTCAGTTCGATCACCGGCGAGGGATTAACGACCATCAGCGCGCCGTAGAGCGCCACGATCTGCGCCCAGTCGGTCGCCTCGGCATCGCGGGCGCGCGCATGCACGGCGGCAATCGCCGCCTGCAACGTGTAGGCGCCAAATCGCCGCGTAGAGAGAGAACGCTCGACGAGCCGCAGTCCCTCGGCAATCAGCGCAGAGTTCCACAGCGACCGATCTTGATCTTCAAGCAGAATAATATCGCCATCCGGCGAGCTGCGCGCCACGCGGCGAGATTCCTGCAACACCATCAACGCCAACAACCCAATGGCTTCCGGATCGGGCAGCAACTCGACCAGCAATCGTCCCAACCGAATCGCTTCGCCCGAAAGATCAGGTCGGGTCAGCGAATCTCCGGACGACGCCGAATACCCCTCGTTGAACACGAGATAGATCACCGAGAGCACCGAGTCGAGCCGTTCGGCAAAATCGGCCGCTGTTGGCATCTCGAAAGGGATGCCGGCGTCGCGGATTTTTCCTTTGCCGCGTACGATCCGCTGCGCCATCGTCGGCGTCGTAGTGAGAAACGAACTGGCGATCTCTTCGGTCGAGAGTCCGCAGACTTCGCGCAGCGTCAGTGGGACCTGCACCTTGGGGTCGATCGCCGGATGGCAACAAGTAAAAATCAGCCGTAACCGGTCGTCCTCGATTTCTTCGCCGGCCTTGGCCGCGTTCGCCTGCGCGACAGTTTCGATGCGATTGGCAATTTCCAGTTTGCGAGCGCCGAGGCGACCGCGCGATCGCAGCAAGTCGATCGCCTTGTTGCGCCCCGCCGAGACGAGCCAGGCCCGCGGGTTCTCGGGCAACCCGTCCCGCTCCCAATGCTCCATGGCGGCCGTAAACGCTTCGTGGAGCGCCTCCTCCGCCAGATCGAAATCCCCCAGCAGCTTGACCAACGTGGCAAACACGCGGCGAGATTCCGCGCGATACGTCGCGTCGATCTGCTCTCGGACTTCGGAACCTGCTGCGTGCGTCATCACGAATGCTGACCGGCGAATCGAATGCGGCGAATGGATGCCGATGATTATACGATCCACGAACCATGCTGCGGAGTATGCCGATGTCTGGGCACACTAACCCGAAGCGCCAGCGAGGTTCTTCGTACTGTCTCGCGAGCGTCAAAAGGAGGCATGCCCACGGCGAGCGTGGGCATGGCACATGGACATATTCCTATTGGCGAAGCGAACACGGTGGTGCGCCGAAAGAGCTTCTCGGCTCGGCGGGAGCCTCGCCCTCCCGAACCCTGACGTGGTCGAACTCACACTAACCCGAAGCGCCAGCGAGGGTTCTTCGTACTGTCTCGCGAGCGTCAAAAGGAGGCATGCCCACGACAAGCGTGGGCATGGCACATGGAGATATTCCTTTTGGCGAAGCGAACTCGGTGGTGCGCCGAAAGAGCTTCTCGGCTCGGCGGGAGCCTCGCCCTCCCGGAACGGCTGTTCCCAGCGCTAAAGCCGCTAGATCAGCTCGGCGATTGGCTGGCCGTTTTCGACTATGGGACGGGGACGACCGAAGAAGTCGGTATAGCTGCCATCCAGCGGCACGCCCATGTGACGGTAGATCGTCGCCGCCAGATCACCGGGCGTGACCGGACGATTCTGAATTTGCCCGCCGTCGCGTTCACTGGCGCCAATCACTTGCCCATGCCGCATGCCACCGCAGGCGACGGTCATACTCATTACCGGTGGCCAATGATTGCGGCCATCGGTGCTGTCTTGCGTCCCGATCTGCGGCGTGCGTCCGAACTCACCCATCGCCAGCACCAGCACATCATCGGACAGACCGCGTTCGTGAAGGTCGGCTACCAGCGTCGTCAACAGATGATCAAAAACTGGTAATAGCGGGCGCAGCCCTTTGGTGATGCCACCATACGGTGGAATATTGTCGCCGTGCGTGTCCCAGGTTCCACTTGCGCCGTGGTTGCTGAGGTCGATCGTGACAAAGCTCACGCCGGCCTCGACCAAACGCCGCGCCAACAGCGCCTGCTGGCACCACGGATGGGCGCCGTACAGATCGCGCGTCGCGGCCGGTTCGAGCGAAATATCAAATGCGGCTTGTGCCTGCTTACCAGCCACCAGGTCGACGGCTTGTTGCTCAAAGCGGTCGAGCGCCTGCATCGAGCCGGATAAATCGAGATCTTTTTGCAGACGGTCGAACTGCCGGCGCAGTTCTTGTCGCGATGAGATTCGACTGTGGTCGAGCGACTTTGGCAGCTTGAATATATTGCCGACATTTTTGGCGACGAACGGATCGTACTGCTTGCCGAGGTAACCGCCCCACGCCAGATGGCTTTTGCTCTGCATGTTGAGCGACACATACGGTGGCATCGGGCGAAAGTTCGGCCCGCGATGCCGCGCAATAATCGACGCGATCGCCGGATAATTCGCGGCTTCGCGATTCAGCCGCGGCTCGGCGTCGGAGTTGCCGGTCTGTAGCACCATGTTCGGTTCGTGATTTGAGAACCGCGCGTCGACGCTGCGGATCAGCGTCATGCGGTCGAGCATCGCCGCATACTTCGGCAAATGCTCGCAGACCCGCACCCCCGGCAAAGCCGTGGGAATGGTCCCGAACGGCCCGCGAATCTCGACCGGCGCGTCAGGCTTGGGATCGAGCGTGTCGATGTGGCTTGGCCCACCGGTCATCCAGAGCAAGATCACGCTCTTCGCTCGCGGCGTCGTTTGCCCGGCGGCCGCCATCGCGCTGCGGGTGCGCAACAAACCGGGCAGGGTCAGACCAGCGAGCCCAGCTAGCGAGGCCTTCAGCACGCCGCGTCGATCGCTGACCACGACCCCTTCACGAACGCGCGCATTCAGACCAGTGAAGGCATGCGCGGCATTGTGTGATGGCGGGATTTCGCCAGGGAGCGGCATTGCGGGACCAGGGCGGTAGGAGGGTAGGCGGGACGGACGCCATCAGCCTATCGCCAAGGGGCCGGAAGTGCAACGAAATCACGACGAAACGCGTTAGCGGAGCGGCGCAAGCCGCCCGGTTACAGCGGAGAGCGCCCGAAACACGAAGAACCGGTGGGCTTGCGCCCTGCCGCTGAAGAGGTCACGCTTTACCGCACAGCGCGGTTGTGCGTGGTGTGCACGGCGACGCGCAGTTTCCCTTTGCGGCGGACTTCGAATTCGCGGCCGGGCCGACCTTTGGTCTCGATCCGATTCACCGGCCCGTCGAGCTCGATCACAGCCAGGCGGCAGGTGTCGAATTCGACGAGGAACTTGCCCTGAATCGGCGACGTGGCCGGCGGAGGCGGCAATTTCAATTCAGGGCCATCGGTCGCGGTTGTGGCCGAAGTGCGAACGACAGTCGACTTCGCGCCCATACCTTCCGGCACGGTATGAAACACCGCGCAGTTTTTGCCATCGATGCGCTGCGTCCCCATCAACATCACCTCCAGCGGCGCGTCAGCCAGCGATTCATCCCAGCCGCCGAGCATCTGTCGGCAATATTCTTGCGGCAAACTGATCCGCTCGCCGATCGCGACGGTCTTGCCGTTCAGCAGTTCGCCGATTGGGTTCGGCCGGCCCAGTCCGTCGGCGGCGCGGGAGACGATTTTGAATTCTTCCTCCGGCGGCGCGGCGCCCTGCTCGTCGGCAATCACCAGCGCGTCCCCTTCGCGGGCGGCGATATACGTTTTGCCAGCCACGGGTCGCTCGGTTCCATGCGTTGCGCCGCTGCGATCAGTGGTGACCTGCTCGGACGTTTCGTACTTGATCCGCGCTTTAGCAGTTTGGCCTGGAGTCGCCGGCAGACGCTCGGCGATCACGCGTTCGTTGCGATCGGCTTTTTGCGCGGCCACATTGATCACTTCATGACCTTGCGCAACCGTCGTTTTCAGATCGAGCGCGAACTCCGACGTCTCGCTAGCCTGATCACCGACCTCGAGTGGCTTATACGTAAATTTGAATTGCTCGGCGGCGCCAACGGTTGTTGTCGCAAATGCGATACAAACAGCGGCCATGCTCAAAGTAGCAACAGCTCCCGAGACGAACTTCGCTGCCTGGATGAATCGAGACGATGGAATCATGGGAGGGATTCGCTCCGTGCAAATCAAAAAAAAATCGATGGCCCCCGCCCCTAGATGCGCCGAACCGGCCAAGGCGTGGCAGAAAAGAGGCGGGATGTTGCCGATTTCAACCCGCGGGGTCAAGAGCAGTCATACGCTAGCAGCGATGGCTACGCTCAGTCAGCCGCAAGGCGCTAGCCGCGGGTCCCTCGTGCATCGGTCTCAGAGAGGGCGAAACTCCCGCCGAGCCGAGAAGCGATCGAAGTTCGTCCATCGAATGTAGGGTACGCACTCCGTGCGTACCAAGAACAAAAAAAGAGATTAACCGCCGAGGGCGCAGAGGAAGGAGACAAAAGGACGGCGAGGAAATTAAACAAAGGAGCCGGGCGGAAGGGCGCAACCCCGCGGGTCGATGCGCGCTCGTGGCGTGCGTTAAGTGATCACCAACAACCACGCGCGAGGAACCCGCGGCTAGCGCCGTGCGGCTCACAAGCTACCGCACGTCCGGCTTGCGCGGTTCATCCCCAGGCCGCAACCCAAACAGAAAATGCATCAGGTCACGAGTTCCGAGCGTGCGAGGGCTCGCGAACAACTCGCCAGCGTTGTAGCCGGCGGCCTGGCCCTGTTGCAAAGCAAACGCCCGCAGCCGATCGAGCACATGCCCCTTGGCTGGCGGAAACTGCGTTTGATAGCAGCGGACTGATTCGACCTTGGCGTCGAGCGTGTCGGTGATGTCGACGACCAAATGCCCACCGGCGGGCGGCAGACCGAGAGCGCCGAACGCCAGCGTGTAATACAACTGGGCCGAGATCGTGTGGACCGGCAGCCCTTCGAAGTGTTCGTCCCACTTGCAAAGCCGCGCGTAAAAAACCGCGGCGTCGGTGATCTGCATGGCCTGCCAATGATCCGGCGAGGCCAGCGGCGTTTTTTCGCCAAAACCAATCACCAGTTTCGGCCGATATTTGCGAAACTCGATCGCCAGGGCCACCCGCGCCTCGAACGAGTCGAATAAGCGTCGGTTCGGCAGATCCAATTGGATCCGCTTTTGCACCCCCAGCGCCTCGGCGGCGCGGCGGGCTTCTTCGAGGCGAACTTCTGGGCCGGGCGAAAGAGGCGTTGGCTCGCCGTCGGTGAGGTCGACAATGCCAACGCGATAGCCTTGCCGCACCAGCTTAGCCAACGTGCCACCGCACGCGATTTCGACATCGTCCGGATGGGCGCCAACGGCAATCACATCGAGTTGTTCGTGCTCTTCGGCCATCGAATGGTTTGCCTGTGCTGACGCGATCTGTGCTGTTGAATTCTAGGATGCGATTGCCGAACGTGAGTGCGACACGGAACCGAATTGTCAGCCTGGCTTGACGATCGCCAGCAAAAACGTCGGATTCAGCGCGTCGAACCGGACACGTTCCAACTGGTACGTGCCCCGGGCGATGTTGATCATCCAGACGCGGACGTCGTCGGTGATTTTGCGCAGGACTTCATGCACGTCGGCAAAATTCTCAATGCTACCGGTGTTGACCACCAGCCGACCACCGGCGCGCAGCCGCTCGAGCGCCATGCCAACCAGGTGACTCACTTCACGGCCACTACCACCGACGAACACCGCGTCTGGGTCTGGCAGGTTGGCCCAGGCCTCGGGCGCGCGGCCATGCACGGCGACCAGATTGTGGACGCCGAAGCGCGCGGCGTTGTCGAGAATCAGCCCGTGATCGGCCTGGTCCATCTCAATCGCGTAGGTCTTACCTCCCGAGGCGATTTGCGCGGCCTCGATGGCGACTGATCCGCTGCCGGCGCCGATATCCCAGACGGTGCTCATCGCCCGCAGGTCTAACTGCGCGAGCGTGATCGAGCGGACTTCGCTGTTGGTGAGCAAGCCGTGCTTGGGCTTCGATTGCAAAAAGGCTTCATCCGGGTTGCCGAACAGCCGCAGGCCGATCTGTTCGGGCGGACGATCCGGGGCGCCAGGCTTGCGCACCAAGATCATCACGTTGAGCGGCGAGAATTCCTGCGCGGCCAGCTCCTTCAGGCTCCCCTGCGTGACTCGCTCATCAGGCGAGCCGAGATTCTCGCAGACGTAGCCCCAGAAGTAGTCGATCTTGCGATCTAGAAGTCCCTGCGCGACTTGCGCCGGCGGCGATTCTTCGGTCGTGAACAGCCCGACCTTTTCGGCCACACGGATCTGCTCCAGTACCTGGTCGAGTGAGCGATGGGCGAGATTCGTCAGGTAGGCTTCTTCCCAACTCTCCTTCACACGCGCGAAGGCCAACTGCATACTGCTGACGTGCGGGACGACTTCAAACCGGTCCTTGCCCAGCTTGTCGCACAGGTAGCGCGCCAGGCCATAGAACAAGGGATCGCCCGAGACCAGCACCACGACCCGTTTTGCGCGAGCCGCCGTGATCCGATCGACAATCGCGTCGAGATTGGCGCCGGCGACGAGCCGCTCGGCCTTGCTGGCCGGGGCGAGGCGCAGCGTATAGTCTGCCCCCACCAGCAACTCGGCCTGTTCGATCAGTTGACGGGCGGCGCTAGTGACGCCGTCGAGGCCGTCATCGCCAATCCCGATGATATACACCTTTTCCGCTGTAGGCATGCCGCGCCAGATCCGTGCTCGAAGGTAGTAGGACAGGGTGAAACCGCCGCAAGTGGCCCGGTCTTTCGACGGAAGCCAGGCCGCAGCGGTAGAGGCAGATTCTATTCCGCAGCCGGGCGTTCTGGCAATGCGGCTCGGCAATCACACTGAGTTTCCGGGTAGATGCGCCGGCTCATTTTGGCTCCGCCTCTTCGTCACCATCGACTGTAAGCAGCGCCCGCAGTTCGGCCGGAGACATCTCGTCAGACAGTTCACGGGCGCTCCCGACTGCCATTAACACCTGCACTATTCTGCCATGTTTGCTACTTGGATCATTACCGGCGGGGTCGTTCAGCCGGAACGTCAATTCGTCGAACGGAAGGTCGCGCGGTTCGAGCCAGGGAATATCCGCGCCCGTGATTTCGACAATGGCAATCGTGTTAGTCAACCCGTCTTGGATCTCTTGCACAGGCCGCCCGCGATCGAAAGGCCACAGCGTTTGGTTCCCTACGATAGCGACATAGCTGGTGGTATTCGGCGTGTCCTTACGGTTTTTCGGACATCGAAACACGGTCGGCATCTTGTTAGCAAGCTGCTGATTGTGAGGGCTGTCCCATGGTTGCGTGTAGTCGTACTTGATGTCCAACTCTCGTTGAATCGAGCCGGCTTCGAAGTAGGGAAGCAGAAGCGCCCGCCAACTATGCATTTTGCGACCATTGGCGTCGACAGTATAGGCAGGCGGAAATGTCCCGTTGACTGCAAGGTAGTTATGCATTGCGAGTCCGAACTGCTTCAGATTGTTCTTGCAAAATGCGGCATCGCGAGAGCCGGTATGCCCGAATTCGTCCAGCCCGACTGTCAATGCGAAGATCACAACGAAGATGACTGTGATCACGCCAAGGCAGACGCAGGTAAGTAACCAATAGAGGTAGATCTTCAGCACGAATTTCAAGGCCGGCTCGACCGTCCATGACTTCGGCGAATTCTGGGCCTCTTCTTGGGACATAGATCGAACTCCCGATACTCTCTACTTTGAACTCGCGGAAGATTGCTTTCGCCACTTCGTGACACTTTGTAGGGACGACCTGGGTATACTTGGCGATGCTCGCTTCCGGGCCTTTGATAATTCTTCCGAGTCTCATTGATTCTGCACCAAACGCCGTTCCGACGCCATAAAACCGAAAGGCAACCATGCGTCGAATTACAGTCGCTTGCGCGCTAATTCTGGCAATCCACGTTTTCGTATCAGACCGTTCGCGCGCTGTCGAATTACCTGCTGCAAAAGATCTTCACAATGACGCCGCCACAACTCTGGCCCCGTTCGTCGATAACCAGACGCTGCTGGTTGCCCATGTCGATCTCAACGCCTTCGAGGCCGTGAAGACGATCGATTGGATCACCGGCGTCCTGGGCTTTTCGGAGCGCAGCCGGGATCATATTCAATCGCAGGCCGCGCCGATCAGCGTCGTCACGCAAGGGCTCCCCAAGTCGCAGAGCGTGAGCGTCTATATCGTCATCAGCTTGTCGGACATCGCCAGCTTCTCCGGCGGCGCCCGGCTGCCGTTTTTTCTGGTGCTGCCGGTCGACGATCGCACGCCGTCGATTCCGATTGCGACCGAGGCCCGCCGCGAGCTCGAAAAGGCCTGGAACCGGAAGGTGGCGCAAGAGCGCGTCGGCGAGGCGTTGATTGTCGGCAGCCAGGAGACCATCGATCGGTTGAAAAAAGTCAAACCGGTCGCGCGGCCGGAGATTGCCGCGGCGTTCAAGGCGGTCGACGACGGCGCCCTGCAAATCGCGTTCATTCCTTCGGTCGAAATGCGCCGCCTGGCCGAGGCGTTATTCCCCGAGGCGCCCAAGCAACTCGGCGGTGGCCTGACCAAGACCTTCACGCAAGGGGCCATCTGGAGCGCGATTGCCATTGACCTGCCACCCGGCCAGATCGCTGCGCGGCTAGTAATTCAATCGGCCGACGCCGCGGCGGCCACAGCGCTCGATCAGCAACTCGCAATCGCCATCGACGCCATCGCCGCGCTGCCAAGTGTCCGCGATGGATCACCAAAGTTTGCCGAAATCGCCAAACGTCTGGCCCCAAAAGCAGACGGCGATCAACTGAAGATCGAGCTGACCGAAGAAAATGGTGACGTCACCGAAGGAGTCAAACTCCTCGGCCCAATCTTGCAGGCGATTTTGAACGTCAAGTGAGCGGCGGGTACTTCGCAACGCTTCCGGGAGGGCGAAGCTCCTGCTGAGCCGAGAAGCGCGCACGGCGCCGCGTGAAAACAATTCCTACGCGGATGGGTGCGCCAAATCGTTCTTCGCTACGCCGGGCGGCTTGCGCCGCTCCGCTAACGAAATCAAACGAATGACGTCGCGTCTTGCTTAGCTGCGCGGCTCGGCGGGAGCCTCGCCCTCCCCTGTCGGCCGTCCCAGCTTCGCCTCTCCTCACTTCCCGCGCGCCGCGGCGTACTCCTTGGCATTGTGCACATAATGCTGCGCCGCCATGCGGTTGCCTTCGATCTCGATCTCGGCCAGTGGGCGTTTGATCTTGCCGGGCAATCCCATCACCATCGAGCCCGGCGGAATCTCGACCCCTTCGGTCACCACGGCGCCGACGCCGATAATGCTGTTCGCGCCGACCTTCGCCCGGTTCATCACCACGGCGTGCATGCCAATCACGACGTTGTCGCCGATGTCGGCCCCGTGGACGATGGCGCTGTGCCCCACGGTTACCCCGTCGCCGATCGTGCACGGCACGCCAGGATCGGCGTGCAGCACGCAACAATCCTGGATGTTGCTTTGCCGCCCGATCCGAATGGCCGCGCAATCGCCGCGCAGCACGGCGTTGAACCACACGCTTGATTCTTCGCCAATCGTGACGTCGCCGGCGATCCGCACCCCTTCGGCCAGGTAGACACTCTCGTGGATCTGGTCAGGCCGAAATCGAACGAAGTCACTGTCACTCATCGTGGTCTCGCAGAGAAAACTGGGCGGCGGAGCTGAGTGGAGACAAGGGAGACAAGGTGGAAGGGACGATTTTAGCCCTGCCACGGACGATGAACTAGTGCCGTTCGCGCGGCGCCCCTTGGGTTCGCGACCGTGTGCCACTGGCTCCGCCAGTCCTTTGAGTCCACCCCTACGCCCCATCGACGCTGGCAGAGCCAGTGGCACCCGACTTAGCGTCTTGCGGCGCGGATTCAGGCGGTTAGCCTATTAGGACCGCTGGGCGCTCCGTCCGCCCCAAAACTCGCATTCGCCCCGCCGCTCAATCCTCACGAAAGAACTCGCCATGAAGCTTCGATCCCGCTACCTCGCACTGCTCGGCGCCTTGGCCCTGTCGATCGTTACCGCACAGACGGCTGTGGCCGCGGATCAAAACACGTTGACCCCGGCGGAACTGAACGACGGTTGGATCCTGCTCTTTGACGGCGCGTCGATGTTCGGCTGGGAGGTCGGCAGCAAGGCGACGTGGAAAGTGATCGACGGAACGCTGACCGCAGTCGAAGGCGAAAAGGGATTGCTCGCCACGACGAGCGAGTTTGCCGATTACGAGCTCAAGGTCGATTTCAAACCCGGCGAGAAAACCAATAGCGGGGTCTTTCTGCGCACCCTGTTGCAACCGACCAGCGCCGCGGTGAATTGCTACGAGCTGAACATCGGCACAGAGGAAGTCACGCCGTACTTTACCGGCAGCTTTGTCGATCGCGTGAAGGCCAAGCCGTACACCTTCCACGAAGGATGGCACACGTTCGAGGTAAAGGCCGAAGGGGCCCATTTCGTCGTCAAGCTCGACGGCAAAGAGGTCCTCGACTACACAGATCCCAAACCCATCCCGCGCGGCCGGATTGGCCTGCAGATCAACCAAGGGCCGATCGCCTTCCGCAACGTCAAGCTCCGCCCACTTTCGCTCAAGCCGATCTTCAACGGCAAGGACTTGAGCGGCTGGAAGGTTCACTCGGACAAGAAAAGCGTTTTTTCGGTCACGCCTGAGGGGGCCTTGAACGTGAAGAACGGCGCCGGCCAGATCGAAAGCGAAGGGCAATACGGCGACTTCGTGCTGCAGTTGGATATCTTCTCCAACGGCAAGTTCCTCAACTCCGGGATCTTCTTCCGCAACATGCCCGGCGGGCATTGGCAAGGCTATGAGAGCCAGATCCAGAACGGCTTTCTGGCCGACCGGGCGTTGCCGATGGACTTTGGCACCGGCGGCATCTACCGGCGCCAAAAGGCGCGCAAGGTAGTGCCCAACGACTTCGAATGGTTCCACAAAACGCTGGTCGTATCGGGCCCCCACATGGCCGTTTGGGTCAACGGCTACCAGGTGAGCGACTTCACCGACACGCGCCCGGCGAATGAAAACGCCCGCGATGGCCTGCGACTGAAAGCCGGCACATTGGCCATCCAAGGGCACGACCCCACCACGGATCTCTCGTTCCGCAATATCCGGATCACCGAAACGAAGCCATTCGTGGCGCCAGCGGAGTAGGAACTTCGATCGAGCAGAGGCCACACAAGCGCCGCCACTGGCCGCAGGTTGGGCCAATTTCGCGACGGTCGTTAAGGTTCAATCTCGCCGCGGTGGATTGGACGTTGACCAGGTCCGCGGACTCTGACGACATGAACCTCGTCATCGACAATCATAAATAGAAGGCGATAGGAACCGCCACGCCGCGTCTTGAAGAGACGTTGTCGAACTTCAGTCCCGAGTTTCTTGCATTCCGGCGCCAATGCGAAACGAGTGGGATCATTGCTCAGGCTGGCCGCTGCAAGCCGGAACGCAGCCCGCCAGCGCTGGGCGCCTGCGGGAGACTGTGGCGCAAGCCAGTCAAGAATGCGGTCAGCATCCGCCTGTGCCTGCGGCTGGACGCGAACGAAGTACCGCATCGCTAGGACGATAGTCCGTGCCGAGCACGCAGCTGCTTATCGAATTCTTCTAACGAAATGCCGCGGCTTCCGGCTTCTAAATCGGCGATCGCGGCCCGTAAAACTTCAATTTCGTCGTCTTCGTCCTCCTCCCCCGGATTCTCCTCCCTCCAAATATGCAGCGCCTGTTCCGGCGACAATTCAGTCCCGCTGGCCAATTGGGCGCTCAGAAACTGGTGAAATCGAACAAGGTCTGGCGAAGGGTCGATAGACATGATTTGAAATCTCCTATGTCAACCATACTAGCGGGTCGCCTGGTATCCGCAATTATAGCCGCCTCCACTTTAGTATCTGCTCCCTGTACTTTTTTTCACGAACTCAGACTTTGTGAAACGCATCACATTGTGCGCGAATTCTTTGACTGCTATGCAAATCACACGCTAAGCTATCGAATAGGGAACAGGCGCGTCGGTTTGCATCGTGATGAACAGAGAAGCGGGCCTTGTCGATCTCTCCCGTCTCTATCTTCTCCTTTCGGAGGGCGCCCGCGATGACGTTGCAGGAAATTCTCAGTGTTAAGGGAAGCGAAGTCCACTCGATTGACGAGTTGGCGACTCTCGACGACGCAGTCCAGCGATTGGTGCGGCACAACTGCGGCTCGCTCGTCGTGCTCAACCGCGCCACCGATGGCGGCCATCGACGCATGATCGGCATCATCACCGAGCGAGACATCTTGCGGGCCTGCGCGGCGCGCTGGCCGCTCGCGCACACGCACGTCAGCGACGCCATGACCCGTGACGTGATTGTTGGCGCTCCGACCGATTCGATCGACGACACGATGGAAGTCATGACCGAGCGTCGCGTCCGCCATTTGCCGATCTTGCAGCACGGTGAGCTGACGGGCATCATCTCGATCGGCGACGTCGTCAAAGCCCGCCACGAGCAGACGATGTTCGAGAATCATCATCTGAAAGCGTACCTGCACGGCTGACCCGGCAGATCCGCAGGGAATCTGGATTGTCTGCTTCCGCAGAGCCTGTTGCGCGCGCGTTCGGTACACAACGCTATACTGCTGGGACCGGAATCTTTGCCGACCGGGCAGTGTTGTCACATTTCGTCAACTAGACAGGGCAACTAGATGCGATTGACGCGTTTATTGGATCTGGTGTTCGTCCAAGGTTTACTTTGTGTCTCTGCGCTATGCGGCTGCGGCCCCGGCCCTCTAGCAATAAATGACAAACCGGCCGTAGCAGACACTACGGAACATTCGACGGACGCACGGCAAACATCCGCGGCAAAGTCAGACGAGAATCCTCAACCTGCCGGGATTCAGTACTCCAATTTCACGCTACTAACTAACGAACCATTTCGCGTACGAGGCGCGGCTTTCGACGCTTGTGCCGATGGCGTTGTATCCATTGAGACAATCAAAGAGGCATCCGATCGCGGACCACATTACGTGCCTGCGGTCAAGTTTTTTGCGAATGAGGCAGCCACTGCTCAAATTCGCAATTTGTCGCTCGCAATGCCCGTCGGCGCGACCATCGTGAAGGAAAAATGGCGTGACGAAAATGCAGCGGACCCCGTCGCATACGCCGCCATGATCAAACGCGAACCAGGCTACGATCCGCGGCATGGTGACTGGGAATACCTTTACGTGGATCTTGCGAATGAGCGGTCCACTCGAGGTAGGATCGAGTCATGTATCTCCTGCCATAGGACGGCCGAGAAACGTGACTATTTGTTTCGAGGTTGGCTGACGTCTGATCAGAAGCAAAACGCCGGATCACATCAGGACGCGCCCGAAAGAAACGCATCCGGAGGCGGGCCAGAGAACATACCATCAATCGATGGTGTCGATTACGCAGCGTTCACGTCGCTCAGAAAAGAGCCTCTGCGTGTCTCACCGGCGGCTTTCGCGCTCTGCCGGCCACCGTCTGATAGCGAAGCCGAACGGCAGAAAGCGCGTGG
>Ga0268266_10000236_pt1 | contig 94541 bp, 73 predicted proteins | sample KBSS13metaG_FD_190356 | JGI IMG/M metagenome (GOLD analysis project Ga0268266, IMG submission 190356) | Switchgrass rhizosphere microbial communities from Kellogg Biological Station, Michigan, USA - KBS S1-3 metaG (SPAdes) (version 2) | ecosystem: Host-associated > Plants > Roots > Rhizosphere...
ATCATCAGTGCGGATCACCCGTGATCCGCACTGATGATGATCGCGGTGTCGTCGTACACGCCGGCCGACTTCAGCGCCGCCACGATCGTGCCCACCTGGTCGTCTGCGAACTTGATCCCCGTGTCGTACCCGTTGATGTGCTTGCGCAGCCGCTCACGATCGGTAATCCGCCCCACGTGCCGCGGCCACTTCGCGTCGTCGTCGCCCCACCACATGCCGATCTCCATCGACGTGTGCGGCCCGGCCATCTTGTTGTGCTTCTCGAGCAGCCCCGGCTGCTCCAGCCACGCCGGCAGCGGATCATCCTTGAACGGCTCGCCCACCTCGGCCGGCGCGCGGTACGGCGTGTGCGGATCCCAATAGTTGATGTGCAAAAACCAGTTGTCCTTCGCGGCGTTGTCGCTCAGCCACTTGTCGACCACCGGCTTCACCACCTCGGCCGACTCCATCCCGCCCTGCCCGGTGTTGTGAATCTCGTTGAACCCCGCGTAAAACCAATGGGCCGCGTGCCGCTGCCCGAACGGCGAGATCATCGCCGTATGAAACCCCAGCTTCTGCAACTGCCGGCCGAGGCCCTGCTGATCGAACACGTCCTGAAACTTGCGGAACTTCCCTTCCACCTTCGGCTGCGCCGCCGTCCCGCCGTGCCCCACCACGCCGGTCTGAATCCCGAACCGGCCGGAGTAAAACGCCGTGCGCGAAGGAAGGCACGGCGCGTCTGGCGTGTAGCACTGCTTGAACATCACGCCTTCGCGCGCGATCGCGTCGATGTTCGGGCTGGTGTTGCGGTGGTAGCCGTAACAGCCGAGATGATCGGGCCGGAGGGAGTCGATGTCGATGTAGAGGATTCGCATGGATGGTGGCCCTAGTGTGGTGGTGAGCGTGAAGTATAGAGGCGGAATGGGATTGCGTGTAGGGCAGGCTTCAGCCTGCCGACGCCGTCACGGCAGGCTGAAGCCTGCCCTACAAAAGAAGCGGTTCAATGGGTAATCTGGCGTTGGAAGTTTCACATGGGGACACAAAGACAACAATACGAACAGTGGTTTGCTAAACGGCGCGGCCCTCGGCACATAGAGGACGAGCGAGCATCACTAGAAGCTGCAGATGCTTACGACGAGATTTGCCGATCTGGAAAGCTATCGCAACCCCTTGTCAAAATTCTGCTCAATGCAGTTGAAAGCCCAAGGGCGCTCGTGTGGAACTGCGGAGTTGATCTGCTGAAGAAATTGATGAAAACATGGCCTGAAATTGCATTAGAAATCTTGCAAGTACAAAAAAATTCCAGCTCAACCGTGCGGTTCAACGCAATGTGTTGCGTTGACGACTCAATGCCCCGACAAACCGCTACCGAAATGATCGAAATGGGGCTCGGTGATAAGAGCGGGCGAGTGCGATGGAAAGCGGCTCAGCAGGCAGAGTGGCTCAATGTATCGGATGCGATACCGCTGCTTACGCAAGCAGTCGAGGCCGAGAAAAATGCAAAGGTACGCGCTTCTCTCCAACATTCGTTGCGCTTGCTAAAGGATGGATACATCTTGGACAAGCAGGTCGATGGAACCTATTCGTTGTGGTTAAGAGTGCGTGACGGGCATAGTGGCCGCTCCGTCACAAAATCGGAGCTGGACGCAAAGGGAATCGACACAATTATTCGTGAATTTCGCGACGATCGCGCCTAGCTGTAGGGCAGAATAGAAATCCGCCGTTCCCTTTACTTCCCCGCCGCCTTCTTCCCCTGCGTCATCAGCGACTCGACCTGCTCGACGATGGCCGCGTCTTTGCCTTCGATCCGCTGCAGGTACGCGTGTTTGCGGCCGTCTTTCAGCGGCTCAGGCGACCACTCGGTGTTGCCCTTTTCGTCGCAGGTTTGATGGCCGGTCTCGACGAGTGAATAGATCTCGCCCAGCCCTTTGATCGCGTACAGCACGCCGGCCTGGTCGGCGCAGGCGCGCGTTTTCGTGTCGTCGCCCTTGAAAAACAGCTTGTACGCCAGCCGGGCGGGGTTGCCCTCGGACTGGTCGCGGTTCTTGGTCCAGCCGACCTTCAGCGCGCTGCCCACATCGTTGCCGACGAAGACGATCGGGCTCGGCCAATGGTCGATGACCGGCTTGGCGTATTTCGCCGCGCCGGCCTTGCTGAAGTTGGAGCTCGTGCCCTTGGGGTTCCGCCCGCCGGTGATGACGAGCACTTTCACCTTCGCCGCGACGAGGTCCGTGCCGCTGAGCGGGCTGGCGTCGTCGGCCTTGGTTTCGAGCAGCATCGCGAGGTTGATCAGCGGGCCGATGGACTGGATCGTGACCGAGCTGTCCGGCTGTTTGGCAAGGATCTGCCGGTAGAGGATTTTCGCGTCCGGCGCGTCGCGGCCGTCCTTCAGCGGCGTGGGGCAAGTCTCGGCAATCGTGCGCGTGTACGACTCAAAGTTCATCCACCCGGCCGGTTGGTCCGGCGACCCGCCGACCCAGAACGTCTCGTCCTTCAGCACACCGATGGGCCAACCGCCGTGCCCGTACCAGGTGTTGATCGCCCCCAGCGCCGGCCCTACCGTCCGCCCGCCGGTGGAGACCATCATCGCCAGCACGTTGACCTGGCCGTTATCCGCGAGTGCGTTGACCATCGCGACCGCGCCGGCGTCGTCACAATCGGAGGCGAGGTCGGTGTCGAGGATGTAGCTGGGCGGCTCGCCGGCGAAGGCCGAGGCGGTGAGGGTGATCGCCAAGACTAGGCCGAGAATAATTGAGTGACGCATGTTGCTATCCCGCCCCGCATTCTAATTGATTTTGATTTGCTGCGTACCGCATTCCGGGCATCGATCCGGCGTGGCGCGGAGGTCGTAGCCGCATTGAGGGCAGATGCCCTTCAATCGCCGACGGCGGCGGAACATGCGTTGCGCCACCCATGCGGCCGGCAAGACTGAACTGCATGCCAGAAGCCACGCGTCGGGAATTGCGAGCCGCCATCCGGTCTGACGCCATCCGCCCTGCATGGGGCTGAGGCTATCGACAAACCAGGCGATTCCGGCGATCTCGGATCCATGGAAAAATTTAGCGAGTTCGCGAAATTCCTGTCGGACGGTTGGTATGGTTGGAATCGACGACCAATCCCACTGTCCGCCCGGATGCTGCGGTTGGGGGATGTCGCGAAGGTTCTTGCCGCGACTCCAATACAAGACGCCTTCGTTGGAAATCAGTTCGATCCATGAATGCCCAAGCGAATCTTGTCCGGTGGGGATGTTGATGACATCAGCGCGAAAATGGCTGCGAATCCAGATCGTTACCGCGACGATCGCCACGAGCAGCGAGGTCAGCGCGATCAGATTCCACAGTCGTCGTTTCATGCTGTTTTTCGTCAACCAACTACGGCAGCGCCTTCCCCCGCGCCACCAGCAAGATGCGGTACCACTCCTCGCGGCTCAGGTCCACGTCGTCCGCCTTGGCGGCGTCCTTGATATGAGCCGGGTTGTTGCTGCCGATGATGGGGACGATTTTGCTCGGGTGCTTCATCAGCCACGCGAGGGTGATGACCGTGCGGCTGACGCCGTGGTCCTTGGCCGTCGCGTCGAGCGTGTCGACGAGTTTTTTGCGGTACTCGTATTTCTCGTGTTTCGGGTCGAGCTCTTTGCCTGCCCCCAGCCAGCCGCCTGCGAGCGGGCTCCAGGCGAGGGGCGTGATGTTTTTCTCGATGCACTGGTCGAGCGTGCCGTCGTGGAACGGGTCGAGCCGGGCGGGGTGCACTTCGATCTGGTTAGCGACCAGCGGCCGGGCGAGAAACGTCTGCAGCGTCGTCACAAAGCTGGGCAGGAAGTTGCTCACGCCGAAGTGTTTCACCTTGCCGGCCTTGTGGAGCTTCTCAAACGCACCCGCCACCTCCGTGGGGTTCATCAGCAGGTCGGGCCGGTGCAGGTAGTACAGGTCGATCGTGTCGATCTGCAGATTCTTCAGCGAGTTGTCGCAAGACCACAAAATATGCTCGGCCGAGAAATCGTACCGGTGAGGAGACTCGGGTTTCGGGTTGCCGCCGAAGATGATGCCGCACTTGGTGGCGATGCTGATCGCGTCGCGCATCCCCTTCACCTGCTTGAGCGTGTTGCCGAGCGCGATCTCGCACTGGCCGTGGCAATAGATGTCGGCCGAGTCAAAGTGCGTGTACCCGGCTTCGTAAGCGGCGATGTGGCTGGCGATGGCCGCGGTCATCCGCTCGGGCGTGACTTCCTTCGGATTCCACGTGCCGACGGACCGCATGTTGCCGTACGCGAGTCGGGAGATTTTCAGATCGCTTTGGCCGAGGGATTGGGATTTCATAGACGGGAAAATGTATCCGCAAACGCGGGCGGCGTCATGATGCGGGATCGCCACAGTGTTTACGGCGGCGTTTCGACCGGCGGAGTTCGCTGCGTGACGTACACGTACGTGGGTTGATACGCAGAATCGACGAGCCACCCGTCCATCACGTCGCTCTGGCCCCACATTTCATATCGGATGGTGAAGTGCGATTCATCGGCCGGATCAACCTGTCCCGCAAAAATCCGCAGATTAGGCGACGGCACGTATTCGGGCGGAACGATGTCCTCGCCGAGTCCCGGACGATTCACCGCCGGCGAAGTCCGGAACGCAAACGCGCCGAGCGAGCTGCAATACAGATTGGTGAACCGCTGCTGGAAGGTGTGACCCATGTCCTGCGGGCAGTAGGTGATGGTGACCAACGCCTTGCGCCCCGATGTCGTCGTGCGCTCGTGCAGAAACAGCACGGCCCCATCGGGTATGGGCAAAAGCTGCGGCGTGTAGATCGACGGGATGACGCTTGTGAACCGTTTCAAGCACACTGGCGCGAACGCCGCGGCAACGGTTTTTCGCGGCTCGGGCGCATAGGTGTCGCGGAGCAGCTTCAGCCGAGCGTATTGCAGATCCGAGTCGATCAGCGCCGTGGCCGTCGGCGACTCGTCAAACACCACCTGGTCCGGCGGCGCCGAGTAGTTCATGCACTGCCGCTGCCAGTAGAGAATTTTCGCCTGCCGCCACGCGGGCGGGACCGACCGAATTGCACCGATCATGAGCCCGACCAACATCAATCTAACGCAGAGCCGTTTCAGCGACTTCCGCCGACGACCCGACGGCGCCGCGTAGTCAAGGGATATGGGCGGCGAGGGATTCTCGGGTGATCCAGACGTCGTCATCGCACACCATGCTACCTCGCAGCACTCGACGAGGGCAGCGGGCAACGCCTGGCCCCGCACGCGCTACGCGTTGTTGGTGATTTCGCTGATGCGATCGAGTGTTTCTTTAAGCTGCAGGTAATCCACTGGCTTGGGCAGGAAATCGAAGTAGCCGGCCTCGAGGGCGGTCTGGCGGTCAAGCTCAGTCACCGGCGTGGTGTGAGCGATGCACGGGATGTCGTATGCGGTGGCCACTTTCTTCACGAAGCCGCATCCTTCCTCTTCCGCCATCGGCAGGTCGCAGATGATGCAATCAAACGTCTGCATGGCTAGAAATGCGAGTGTCTGTTCGATGGACCTCGCCAGCGTGACCTGGTGGTGCATGTGTGTGATCAACGTCTTCATTAGGCCGTCCGCTTCCGGACGGGAATCGAGCAACAAAATTCGCATGGAGGCCCCCGTTATCGAATCAGACATTGTAGGCCGGTCAGGGATGCGAAGTGCGGCCATTTTCGTTGATTGCGATATTTCGTTGGCGCCTTCGATTGCGTCGCTATACGACGGCGGATTCGATCGCGTGGCCCGGCTGTGGGAGCGTGCAGGTGACGGTGGTGCCGACGTTTACGGTGGATTCGAGCTTCACCGTGCCGCCGAGGGCGTTAATGGCGTGTTTGACGATCGCCAGCCCCAGCCCCGTGCCGCGGCCGCTGCTGCCGGTTCTTGCTGCGTTCACCTGGTAGAAGCGCTCAAAGACGCGATCGAGATGCTCGGCCGGAATGCCGATGCCGGTGTCGGCCACGCTGATCGTCGTCGCGTCGTTCTCTACGTTCACGCTGATCGTCACCGTCCCGCCAGCGGCGGTGTACTTGATGCTGTTTTCGACGAGGTTTTTCAGCACGAGGTTGAGCAGGCGCTCGTCGCTGAGGAAATCGGCCTTGGCGGGTTGCTGCTCGAACTTGAGCTCGACGAGTTTCGTTTGCGCCATCGAGCCCATCGAGCTGCGGAGCAGCGTGAACAAGTCGCACGCATTCACGCGGCTGACAGTGGCCCGAAGGTCGGGCCGCTCAACGCGGGAGAGGTCGAGCAAATCGCGGAGCATGTCCTCCAGCCGCTGCAGGTGGCCGGCGATGACCGTCACGCACTTCTGCGTCTGCACGGGATCGTCGGCGTACACGTCCTGCAGCGTCTCGAACGCGATCTTGATCGCGGCGATGGGCGTGCGCAGCTCGTGGCTGGCGTTGGCGACGAAGTCGGTCTTCATCTGCACGGTGTTGGCCAGCGTCGTCACGTCGCGCAGCACGATGAGGATGCCTCCGCCGTCGGTTCGCGTGGCGAAGGATTGGAAGACGAGCCGCTGACCATTGCGGGTGAGACGGATTTCTTTTTGGAGATCGTGTTGTGTTGCAGCTGTCCCGCCGGAGCGCGACGCACCGGAGTCGTTGGAAGGAGGCGCTACTTGATCGAACAGTTCGAGAATCGCTTCGTCGCTCACCACGCTCACTGGCGTTTTGCCGATTGCCTGAGCGGGCGTGACATCGAGCAGCCGCGCCGCGGGCGCGTTGATGAGCAGGATGTGCTGCCGCGGATCGGTCAGCAGGATCGGGTCGGGCAGCGTATCAACAACAGCCTGCAGATCGCCGCGCTGAATGCGGAGATCGACGAGCTGCTTCTGCAGGTTGAGCGCGACCTGGTTGAGTCGCGAGGAAAAGAACCGCAGGTCGTCCGCGCCGGCGGGCTCCACGCGGGTTTGCCAGTCGCCGGCCGCGAGTTTTTCGCTGGCCATCGCGAGGCGCCGCACCGGCGCGATCCACTGGCGGTTGAGGAAGAACGAGAGGAGTGCGATGGAGACGATAGTGGCGATCGCCCCGCCGCCCACGATCGCCCACACCGGCACGTTGAGCGCTGCCCACTGGTCGCGCGGGTAACTGAGACGCACGACGAACCCGTCGGGCTTGGTCGCGTCGAGCAGATCGGCCACGTACATGGAGTCGGCATGGATGGTGCTGCTGAATCGCACCTGCGAGCCGGTGCCCCGCTGGCGGGCGGCGATGACCTCGGGCCGGTCGTTGTGGTTTGGAAGTCCGGCTACGTCGGCGGCAGTGTCGAAGACAACGACGCCGGCGCCGTCTATCAGCGTGAGGCGGGCGCCGAGGATGTACGCGAAGTCGGCCAGTTGCTGGCGAGCTCCCGGCGTGAGGGTGCCGCCTTCAATTGCAAGCCGGCTGCGTAGTCGACTCGTAAGCGTGTCGAGGTCGTGAATCTGCTGAAGACGGACCGCCCGCTCGCCGGTGAGATAAATGACCGTCCCGCTGGCGGCGACGATGAGGACGATCACCGCGGCGAACGGCAGGATGAGGCGAGAGAGGAATGGACGGCTGGTCATTCTTATTGCCGATTGTCGATTGCCGATGGCCGATTGCAATCAAATCGGCAATCGGCAATTGGAATTCGGCAATCATTCGGCTGTTTCGTCGGCCGATTCCTGGAGTCGGTAGCCCACGCCGCGGACGGTGTGGACGAGGTAGTTCGCGACGCCCAGTTTCTTGCGGATGGAGGTGATATGAACGTCGATGGCCCGATCGGTGACGAAGACATCGGTGCCCATCGCCTTGTCCATGAGCTGGTCGCGGGTGAGCACTCGGCCGCGGCTGTTCACGAGGGCGCTGAGGAGTTTGAACTCGGTGAGGGTCAGCTTGATGACTTCGCCGTTGACGGCAACTTCGTGCTTGCTGGTATCGATGCTCAACGGGCCGGCCCGCAGGATGCCGCTCTCAGCTCCGCTGGCAGCGACTTCCTTGCGGCGAAGCACGGTGCTCAAGCGGGCGAGCAAAATCTTCATGCTGAACGGCTTGGTGACGTAGTCGTCGGCGCCCAGCGTCAGGCCGACCACCACGTCGGTCTCTTCGCCCTTGGCGGTGAGCATGACGATCGGGACGTTGGCGGTCTTGGCGTCGTTCTTCAGCCGGCGGGCGACTTCGGTTCCATCAATGCCGGGCAGCATCAGGTCGAGCAAGACCAGGTCGGGAATTTCGCGGGCGGCGACTTCGATTGCGTCGTTTCCGTTAGCGGCGCTTACCACGTCGTAGCCGTTGCGCTGCAGGTTGTAGGTGATGAGGTCGACGAGGTCTTTCTCGTCATCGACGACCAGGATCAGTCGCTTGCCGCGCGTGCGGGCGGCGGCGGGCGTCTTGCTGATTTCGGGGCGGGTCGAATCCATTGCTCGGCTCATATCGATCCTCGGGTTGGGAACCTGCTGGTGCTTCCGGTCGGTCGGGCGTGCGGGCTTAAGCCTGCCGTCTTAGGACTTTGCGGACAGCGTGCGGGCTAAAGCCCACTCGCCAGCACCAGCGATCGGACTTCTCCAGTTCATCCGATCTCGTGCTATACTTTCTACATGCATAGCGTTCTCTCGGAACCCGTGTGCGTCAAGTTGTTAACGATACCTTAACGAGGCGCGAAGGAGATCCAGATGCGGCCACTAAAGCGGGTTTTTTGGGCAATGGGACGGCTCTGTATGGTCGCGGTCTTGGGTTGCCGCGTGCCGGGGCAGATCGCGTGGTCGCCGGACGGATCGTTGGCGGCGTATCGAATTGAAGACAAAGCGTTTCTGATCGATTCAACCGGCAAAATCGTCACCTCTTTGGGCGGCTCCGCAGGCGGGTACGCGTGGTCGGCTGACTCCAAGACACTCTACTACGCCAACGAATCCGAGCTGGCCAATCCGGTGACCGTGCCGGATACCAAGTGGCGATTGCCGCAGCGGCTGATGAAGACGGGCGCGGAATTGACTGCTCCGACAACGCAGCCTGCCAGTAAGCCGGCAAAGTTCGTCGAGCTGCAGGCGTTTGCCGGCGGGAAGGCGACCTCGCTGGTGAAGTTCGCCGCGGGAAAGGCGCTGCACATGGCGCTGTCGCCCGATCAGGCGTGGGTGGCGGTGGTGTGCGATGCGGAAGTGCCCGACACGTTCGCCGTCTACCTGCTGAACCTTCCCACGAAGCAGTTGTACTTGCTGAGTGACGCGGCCGGGTTTGCGATGTGCTTCACTGGGCCGAACCGGCTGGCGTACGTGGAGCCCGACCGCGCCGCCGACTCGAACGAGAACGTGACCGGCAAGGTGGTGGAAGTGACGCTCAACGTCACCGCCCCGTCGCTGGAGCGTACGCCGCTGATCGACGTGATCCCCGCGCAAACGCCGTGCATGGCGCCGCTGGGCGAGAACATGCTGTTGACGAGCATCGCCCGATCGTTTCCCGGCAAGCCGACGGCTGACGACAAGCTCGTATGCAAACTGTTCATGTGGACGCGGGCCAACTGCGGCATCGTGAGCTTGGCCGACGACGTGGGGCCGCTGTTCGCGCCGTCGCCGGACGGGTCGCGCATTTTGATCGAAAAAATCACGCCGGCCACTGAGCAGATGCCCGCCAAGCGCGAGCTGCAGCTCATCCGTGCCAACGGATCCGACGGCAACACATTGCGCGATCTCAGCCACCGTGACATCTTCGCCCTGTGGCCGGCCTGGCGTGGGAACTCAGAAATCACCTTCACCAGCCCCGAGGAAGATGCCAAAACGGTGGCCGTGAACAACGAGCAGCACCTGCAGTACGACGTGGTGCAGTACAAGATCACCGAGAAGGGACAGCTCGAGGCGATCAAGACGCTGAGCGAATCGTGGGAGAACGCAATGAAACCGTACATCCCGATCCAGATACCCGCGACACAGTCGACCACCAAGGAAAAGTGAATGATGAACAAAGTGAATCACAACCCGGACGCACCGCAATGAAGATCTACACCAAGACCGGCGACGACGGCACCACCGGCTTGATCGGCGGGGAACGGGTGCGCAAATGCGACGCGCGGCTCGACTGCTACGGCACCGTCGACGAGATCAACGCCGCGCTGGGATTGGCGGCGGTGACTGCGCCGGCGTCGCTGGTGATCATCCTGCGCGAAATTCAAAACGACTTGTTCGTCATCGGCAGTCACCTCGCGACGCCGAATGAAAGCGTGCATGCCCAGGCGTTGCCGCCGCTCGATGAAGCGATGATCACGCGGCTGGAGATGCAGATCGACACCGCCGAGCACGATTTGCCGCCGTTGCGGCAGTTCATCTTGCCGGGCGGGACCGAAACCGCCGCGCGGCTTCACCTGGCCCGCACGATCTGTCGCCGGGCGGAGCGGCTGCTGGTGAATTTCTCGCTCGACCGTCCCGTGCCGACGTTTATCCTCACCTACCTCAACCGGCTGAGCGACTGGCTGTTCGTACAGGCGCGATGGGCCAACCAACACGCCGGCGTGCCCGACGTGCCGTGGGAAAAATAGTGGCGTGCGACCGCCCTACAATACGGCGTGACCACCGCCACGCTTCAACAGTTTGCCACCGTCAATGATCTCGCCGCGGCGACGACGAAGAAGCTCGCGAAGCAGAAATTGCTCGGCGACTATTTCGGCGCGATCGAATCGGACGACGATCTCCGCCGGGCGGTGCGTTACGCGGCGGGCCGGGCGTTTGCAGGCAGCGACGAGCGCGTGCTCGGCGTGAGCGGCGCGATCGTATCGGCCGCGGTCTTCCCGCTGCTGACGACGACCGAGCAGATCTATCGCGAGACGATCGTGAGCCGCGGCGAAATCGGCGAAGCGCTTTCGACGCTCTGGCCGCCGGACCGTCGCGACGGCGGTGACGCTCCCCCGCTCACGCTGGCCGATCTCGCGGAGTCGTTCGACGCGCTGGCCGCCACCGGTGTGCAGGAGAGCAAGCGGCAGATCGTGCGATCGCTGTTCGAGCGTTGCCGCGAGCCACGCGAAGCTGCGTACGCCGCCAAGATCATCTTCGGCGATCTCCGCACCGGCGTGCAGGAAGGCGTGTTGCAGGCCGCCGTTGCGCAGGCGTTCGACAAGCCGCTGAAGGCCGTGCAGCGTGCCGTGCTGCTGGTGGGCGATCTGGACGAGGTGGCCGTCCTCGCCCGGCGCGGCGAGTTGGACTCGGCGTCGCTGCGGCTGTTCCATCCCGTGCAGTTCATGCTCGCCACGCCGCAGGAAACCGCCGCCGACGCGATTGCCACGATGGCCGGTCGACCCTTCCTCGCCGAAGAAAAACTCGACGGCATTCGTGCTCAGATCCACAAGGAGGGTAAACGAATCGCCATCTACACCCGCACGATGGACCGCACCGACGAGAGCTTTCCCGACGTCGTCCGCGCAATCGAAGACCTTCCCGGCGACGTGCTGCTCGACGGCGAAATCGTCCCCTACCGCGACGGTCGAGTGCGACCGTTCGCCAGCATTCAAAAGCGCCTGGGTCGCAAGGTGCTGACGACGCAGATGCTGCGAGATCATCCGGCGGTGTTCATTGCGTTCGATCTGCTGTACGCCGATGGAGACCTGCTGCTCGACCGCCCGTTGCGCGAGCGCCGCGAACGGTTGGCCGCGCTGCCGCTGATGAAATCGCAGGCGGTGGAGGTGAGTAACGCCGAGCAGATCGATACTGCGTTCGCACTCGCGCGTGAGAACGGCAACGAGGGGCTCGTACTGAAAGACCCGGAGTCGCCCTACTCGCCCGGCCGACGCGGGCAGGCGTGGCTGAAGATCAAGACGCACCTCCCCACGCTCGATTGCGTCATCACCGCCGCCGAGTTCGGCCACGGGAAGCGGCGGAACTCGCTGAGCGATTACACATTCGCGGTGTGGGATCGTGACCCTTCGCAGGACGGCGCCGCACTGGTGAATGTCGGCAAAGCCTTCAGCGGTGTGACCGACGAAGAGATCGCGAAGTTCACGGAGCTGTTCCAGCAGATCGCCACCGGCCGCCGCGGCCGAGTGTTCAGCGTGCCGCCGCAAGTGGTGCTGGAAATCGCGTTCGACCAGATTCAGAAATCAAAGCGCCACGCCAGCGGCTACGCGCTGCGGTTCCCGCGGATCAAGCGAATCCGCTGGGACAAATCCCCGCAAGACGCCGACCGCCTCGACCGCGTAAATGAGCTCTACGCCAGCCTCCACAACTTCGGCCGATCAGATGTGCCGGACGCCTCCCCCGAACCTACGCTTTTTGACGGCCTATAAGGCGATTTCGTTCGCTTTGGCTTGACTTCATCGGCGTTTCACCTCAGGATGTGCGACTCACAATTTGTCGCAGCTCTAGCTCAATTGGATAGAGCATCGGTCTACGGAACCGAAGGTTGGTGGTTCGAGCCCACCGAGCTGCATTCCCCTCCCCGAATCAGTTGTCGGCGATTCGCAAACGGCCCCAGGCGGCCCGGTTCTGTGAGTTTTGTCCCGTGCCGTTCCATGCCAGTTGCTGGAGGCGCGCGTCGCCGTCGTCGCTGTTGTCGATCACGATGTCGAACAGCATTTCTACGCCAGACTTGGGCTCCACGTTCAACACCTTCCACGGGATTGTCACCATCAGCACGTAGCCGTCGCCTGCGACGTCTTTCACAGCGACTACCTTGCATTGGGCGGAATCTTCCGCGTGGTCCATGATGTAAACCGACGGCGTTTCCGAACCGCCGATCAGGATCTGGCGGTCGCTGAAAATCATGTTGCCGGTCGCGTCCAACGTCTTAGGTCCGAAGAATAGCTCAACGCCGTCTGCCGCCCACATCTGGCCGCCGGTCTTATGGTTCATGAGCGGCGTGGGATCCTTGATCTGGATATGGAGATAGAGGTTGGTCTCATCCCAGGCCAGACGATAGTCGCCACGGAGTTTGGGATTCGGCTTGCCGAGTACGAGGCGGCTCGACTCGATCGCCTCTGCCGGCCGGCCGGGCCAGCCGCTGGTGGTGCCGTCCAGCTTCATGGCTGGCAACGCTCGCGGGACTTCCACGGTTTTATTACCGGCGCGGCTGCCCGTGCCGTTGAAGCGGGGATCGTCGATCGCAAAGGCCTTGGTCTTGGCAAGCATCACATCGTAAATGCGCGCGTGAGTGAGCTTGGCGGCCTCCACCAAGTCGGTGTATGGGCGATCGGCCACGTCGACAAAGCCGGTGTTGCCACCCTCGCCATGAAATCCTTCGAAGAATCGGCCGGTGATCGCCTGATCGCCGTAAATGAACCACTGCGAACCCACCACGTAAGGCGTAGCGGCCGACTGCTCCACGTAGTTGCGATAGGCCGCTCCTCGTTCCTTGCCATCCTTCACTTCAACGTGCGAACCGAGCCCGTGCTCATCTGACGTGTAGTGCCACTCGCTGAAAATCATCGGCTTATGGCCGCTGCGCTCGTACACCATGTCGAGGAAGGTGCGATCGATCGTGTACGTGTAGTAGTTGATGCTGATCACGTCCAGGTACTTGCTGCCGATCTCGACGGCGTCCTTGTTGTTGGCCGTGCCCGGCGTCCAGCGGCTGCCGATGAGCAGGTGATTGGCGTCGTACTTCTTGAAGACGCGACGCACCAGCGAGTAGTAGTTTTCGAGATAGAGCCGATAGAACCCGAGCATGTCGGCATTGGCGGCGTCGGTGCGGACGAAGAGCGGCGCCTCTTTCAGCGATTCAAAATCGGCGAACGGCGTCGCCGGATTCCACGCGGTGTTGAAATCACCGATCGTCTTGTACTTCTCCTCGAGCATCTGAACCAGCCGCCCTTTTGCGGCGGTCTTGCTCGCCTTGTACGTCGGGATCAGCTTGGGCAGAATCTCAAAATGCTGCTCGTTGCCCAGGAAGTAGCCGATCAGTAGCGGATCATTCGCCTTGGGGGCTATCGACTTGGCGAATTTCTTCTCGAGCGCTTCTTCGGTCCCCGGAACAAACGGATCGATCAGGTCGGCGGCGCCGATCCTGTCGGGGAGCACTTCCACGCCATCGCCTTTGCCGAGCGGCAGGAAGCTGACGGTGGGGAAACCCGCGGCCTTCATCGCCTCGGTCTGGGCGCAGAACGCGCCGGCGCTGTTGAAGCCCCATGAGCGGAGACGGGTCACCACTTGGCCGGACCACTCATTGAGCGAGTACGGCTTACCGAATTTGCGGATTAAGTTGGCGATGTAGAACGACGCGACACCCATGCCGGGGTTGTTGTCGCGCCATGCGGCGGCGAAATCGCCTTTGGTCGGCGGGAGCCATTCGTAAATTCCCTCACGGCCTTTAACGGTCGTGTCGTCGTCAGTCCGTGCGATGCCGCACATGCCGAGCTGGAAGAACAAGTTGCCGGCGGGCGTGACCAGCACGTGGCGGTCGCCGATCTTCGCCAGATGGAAAAAGCCGGTCTTTTCGAGCTTGTATTGCTCGCCGCTGCCCGCCAGGCCGCCGTAGGCGTCCAGCTTGGGATCGGGCTTGAAGGCCGCCATCTCCGCGAGCTGCTTTTCGCCGTCGGCCTTGAGCTCTTCTTCGGTCTTTACCTTGCCGGCGAAGTCCTTGCGAATGCTCTGGCCGAAACGATCGACGATCAGCTTCTTCGGCGTTGCCGCGCCATCGGCAGCCTTTCCCGCGCCCGCCGCTTTCACCGAGAAATTAACGTAGCCTTCCTCTTTCCCGTTCAGATCGAACTGGTATTGATAGCCGAAGGACTCGGTCCCGAATTTGCGGTTGTCCTGCAGCCCCTGGTACCCGCCCGGCGTGACAACGGTGAAGCCCTGGTCGGTCGGATCGATCACCGTAAACGAAACGGCGTTCCCGTGTTGAACAAATTGTTCCCCTTTTTCCGCCGGTAACGGTTTCAGCTCGGCCGCATCAAACGCGTACTTCCCGCCGCGGTTGTAATTCATGGGGACCGGCATCGCGAACTTCAGGCTCTTCCCCGTCGCCGGTGCGTGGGTGAAGTGAATCGAAACCGCGCTCCCCTTCACCTCGTACGCCAATTGCATCCCGCTGGCGTACTCGGCCGTCGCATGATCTTTGTCTTTTCGGGTGTAGACAGGCTTTTCTGAACCTTTGGCGAGATTCAAGGATGGTGTCTCAATCGTGAACCCCCCCATCGGCCCCGCGTCGACCGCGATACTCTTTTCACCGACAACGAATTTGGGCTCTGCAAGCGCTAGTGAACTCATCGCCAAGACTACAACAACGCCGAGTAAGGAGGACAATCGCATAAGTCTCGCTGTAAAAGATCGGAATCGAAGAAGCGCCGATGAGGTGCGTGTTCGCACACGATGAACAATGTACAAAATTTCTGACGTTGGGGCTGTGCGGCGCGGGCCTGCGTCTGGCCAAAGATAGAAGCAGATGGGTTGGTCGCCCTATGCCTTTCAGGCAGGCCAGTTATTCTCGAAAAACAAACTGCTGGGATTCGATACCACCGGCGCCGCCGGCCTGATAGGTCCATGTGTACGGAATGGAAGTCGCCATTTCACCCGCGGGTTTCCACGCCACATGCCCATCAGCGTAGGATATGTTTCCGCCTCCGGTCGCGGATTTTGGAATAAAGCCGTAGGTCGTTTGCATGCCGCGCATGTGGTTCGACCCTCCCGCGAGGTCCCCAAGCCCGTCGACCGGACCCTGTGTACCGATCCGATCACACCATACGACCTGGTATTGAGGACGATCGCCCAGCTTCATTGAAAAGGTCGGGTTTGCCACGGTGAACCGAGAAAACATAGGGATCGTGGGCTCTTTCCACGTGTTCGGGGGGACTCGCTGCCCCATATGAGCGCCGTTTGGGAGCCAAGCGCCGTAATACCATGAATAAGTTCCGGGAAAATAGTTGTAACTCATTGCGGTGGACGCGCCCCAGATGAGCATTTGTGTCCCGTACGAATTTCGGTGCCAATTCGTGGGAACATTTGCGTTTGCAGCCGAAGGGCAAAACTGGACGGCAAAGGCGGCTTTGCTTCCGTACGAGTAACCCGTGCGGCCGAGCAGGCGGTCGCGGGCGTTCACCGAAAAGGAACCCGGCTGGTAATTCATGTTGTCCGGGTATGGTACTCCCGCAAGATTCGATCCCCCGGGGGGCCAATAACCACCAACGCTGATGTATTGGGGATCGACCGGATTCCATCCCCAGCGCGTGTTGTGAAGATCAGGCCACCAGCCCCGGTCTTCGGCGGCCATGCGGATCGAGCCCGACGTGAGCTGGCGGAGATTCGATGCACAGGCGATACGATTGGCGGCTTCCCTTACGCTGCTCAACGCAGGCATAAGGAGGGCAACGAGTACCGCGATGATCGCCACCACAACCAACAGTTCAATCAGCGTGAAGCCGACATTCCTGGTTCGGGTCTGAGATTTAAACATACTTACCTCAGTTTCGGGCTCGATCGAGATCGTGCTCGAAAGTATGGATCGCGTTTGGCGTTTCATAAGTCACTTCAGTTGTCAAAGTCTGACATCTTCAGTTCACACGAGCCGTCTGCCGCCGACGTCGACGGCTCAACAGGCCCAGGCCGCCGAGGCCTAGTACTGCTAATGAAGTTGGTTCCGGCACCGCAGAGAATCGCACCTGGATCAGGTGATTGGTCGTATCGATGTTGAAGCCCGAGCCGTTCCCGAAGAAATTCGTATCGAGTACGAGCTCTGAATACGACGTCGCAGCGAGCGACAGGTCGCCCAAGTCCAGATCCGTGGCGGTGCTGCCGGTGTAATCGATGAGGTCATAGGTGGTGTTGGCCAGCACCCAGCCGTGGCCTCTCGCACCGGTGATTTCAAAGGCCAATCCGCCCGAATTCGTTCCCGTGGCGCCGGTAAAGGTTCCACCGGTGATCAGGATCCGGTCCGATTCGGTCGCAGGAGGATTTACACCCAGTTCCATTTTGAACGTGGTGCCGAGATGAGCATCCAGACCACCGGCCAACGTGAGCGTACCGGGCGAGTTGCCAGGCGAGATCGCGCTCGAGGATCCTGTGGTGAGCACCGCACTGGTGATCTTGCCCGATCCACCGAGTGTGGAATTTCCAGCGATCGTCAGAGTGCCGCCCGAGTAACCGCTCGAGTTTTCGTTGTAGATGAACGTTCCGCCCGAGGCCCCGAACGTCACCTGCTTGTTCAGCGCCACCGATGAATCGTATTTGAAGATTGCACCGGTCCCATTGATGCTGATCCCGCTCGTGGAGTTAATGCTGCCGGCACCCGCAATATTGAACGTGCCACCTGTCACGCTGGTCGATCCCTGATAGGTGTTGACGTTTGTGAGTGCCTGCGTGCCGGAACCGGTCTTGATGATGTTGCTGGTAACGTTGCCGGAAATAATGCCCACGTAGGTCAGAGGGGTGGCATTAGTCCCGTTGATGGTCAGTGTCTTTCCGTTCAAAGCGATCGTGCTGTTGCCGAACGCGATCGGAGTAAACGTAGTGGTCGATCCCGACAACGTGATCGTTGGCGTCGAGGTGTAATTCGTGCCAAGGCTGTTGTAAGTGATGGAAGTCACGTTGCCGGTAGCACTGACCGTCGCATTACCCGACGCCCCCGTGCCACCGCCGCCCGTGATCGTCAATGCATAAGTGCCGGCGGTCAGCGCACTGGTGACCTGGTTAAACGAAGCGGTGGTCATACCGCTGGTCAGCGACCCGATGGTGGTATTCGCGTTCAAGTTGATCTTGGAATGAGACGTATTGGTCAGCGTAACCAAGCCAGTGCCGAATGCGGTGGTATTTCCGGACTGAGCTGTCAGGTCTTGTGCGGAGGCACCCGAAACGGTGAGGCCGCCATCGAAGGTACTGTTTCCATTCAGCGTAAGGGCTTGGCCCGCGGCGTTGCCACCGGCTAGCGTGAGACTGCGTCCAGAGCCGGAGATCACTCCGCCGATCGTCGAAGTGTTATTTGACACGCTGAGAGTGCGATTACCAGTCAAGCTGATGGGCACCACGCCCAGATTAACCGCTCCTTGCGTTCCGAAACTGAAACTATTGATGGCAAAATCACCATCCCAAGTCATACCGCTAGCGCCGGAAAGAACACTCGTTCCATCCCCTTGGATAGTTCCCCTCACAATTGACACAGATCCAGTGCCGAAAACAGTGGCATTGCTAATTCTAACGGCACCGCTGGTGTCAATTACGGTACCCCCTGAATACGTGTTATTGCCGGATACAACAAAGATACTGCCACCATTCGAGGTGCCGGAACCATTAAATGTGGCCGCAGTGAAGATTGCAGTTGAGGAATCTCCGTAGGTAACGACGCCCGCGGTGCCGGTCAAGGTTGGGTTATCCTGGATAATGCCGCTGAAAGTCTGGATGTGATTGGAACCGGTAATAAAGGTAACACTATGGCCTGCGAGACCGTCGCTGCCCAAAGTAATGTTGCCCGAGTAAGTGTTTGTTCCCGAGCCGCTGTTGGTGCCGATATATGCAGTTCCGTTATTCCCGGACTGAACGGTAATTTTACGACCAACGGTGAAGTTGTTACTCATGAGGTAGGCACTCACGTTACCTGACGTGTTGCCGACCAGAACGTCACTCGTTGCATTGCCCAAGGCGCCGGAGGCACCGTTCGGCGCGTCTGCGTTCACGATCAAAATGCCTTCAGCAACCGTTGTGACACCTGTATAGGTGTTGTTGCCTGAGAGGGTAAGCGGGCCCGTCTGGGTCGAGACATATGTCGTAGCCGCACCCAGCTTCGTAATACCGAAACTGCCGCTCACGACGCCGACAAGGCTTAGGCCGGCCGATGTTGAATTGATCGTGGCGTTGCCTGTGAGCGTCGTGTTCCCGCCGAATCGAAGATTGTAGCTATTGCCGCCGGTTACGTTGAGTTGCCCCGCACCGAGGCTGAGATCATTTAACGAAATGGTGTTTTGGGTATTTGAACCGTTGTTGTTGACATCAATCGTCACCGCGTTGGAGCCAACAATGACATTGGTTCCCGAGACGATAAGTGCGCCACCGTTTGTATTGCCGTTGGCACGCAGTTGGAGCGTTCCACCGTTGAGCGTGACGTTACTTGAATTCAACGCTGCAAGAACATTCGTGTTAGACGGGTTGGCAAGCCGCAACGCGCCGGCGTTCACGGTGGTTGCACCCGTATAGGACGAGTTGTTGCCGGTGATATTCAGACTGCCGAGGTTGACCGTCGTATTTCCCGAATAGTTGAGCAGATTATTGCCAACGATGGCGAGAGTTCCGGCGCCGGCCTTGGCCAGATTCACCGTCGTCGGTCCGCCCGAAATCACACCGCCGACCGTCAGCGTATTGGCGTTTACCGTCACGGTGCGCGTCGCGCCCGCATTGGATCCGAGAGAGATCGCTCCGCTACCCAGGCCAAGATTCGCCGATCCTTGGAAGGTGAAATCCGAAGCCCACGTCTGACTCACCAGCGAACCGAACGTAAGGCCATTTCCTGTGACGGCTGCCGTGTTAGGCGTGCTGATGGTGATATTGGCGTTAGGACTGATCGCGGTAATAAACGCCCCGCTGGCGACGCCGGTTCCGAATACGAATTGTCCGACGACGAGATTCGAGGTGTTAGAAAGCGCGATGACCGTCGCACCGCTGGCCGACGTGCCGGCCGTGTAGGTGGTGTTGGCGACCAAATCGCGGCCGGCCGACGTGTTGAGCGTGCCGCCGTTAATCACTAGGCTGCCGCCGTTACCCAGCGCGGCGTTGTTGCCCAAGATCAGCGTGCCGGAGTTCAGCGAGGTCGTTCCCGCGTAGTTCGTGTTCGTGCCCGAGAGCGTCAAGTTGCCGTTCGCGGCGTCCTGCGTAACGGCCGAGACCGTGCTCGTCAGATTGCCGGACAGCGTTGTCGTGCCCACGCCGGAACCGTTGTTGGTGATTGTGCCGGTAATCGCGATGTTGCCCGTGCCAATCGTGGAGTTAATGGCTCCAGTGGTGGCAATGACGATGTTGCTCGTGCCCGTCACGCCGCCTGCGCCACTGAATACAATGCCGCCCGAGCCGATCACGGTCAGATTGCCGCCCAGCGTAAACGCCCCCGCGTTGCTGAATCGAACCTGAGACGTGTTGCTGGTCAGAACCAAGTTGCCCGTGGTCGAGCCCAAGCCGCTGAAGGTGTTAGTTCCTGTTGCGCCGCCGGATGCGAACGTGAAATTACCGGTGATGCTGACTGCATTGGTGACGATGCGATCCGTCGTCGTAGTGCTATTGATGATCGAACCACTGTTCAGTTCCAACGTGCCCGTGCCGAAAGGGTTGACCGTGCTGGAATTGGTGATGTTGCCGCCGGAAATTTTGACGCCGCCCGCGCCGGTGGTGTTTCCAGTCGGCGAGTTCTGAACGTTGAAGGTGAAGTTGCCGGCACTGATCGTCAGCAAGCCGGTGTAATTGATCTGGGTGGCGGTGGAAGAACCGCCGTTGCCTACGGTAATGCTGTTGCTGCTGCCGTTACTCCAGGTTTGCGCGCCGAGGGATAGCGGAGAAATAATGCTGACCGCGCCTGCACCGGCGTTGGAGGTGATCCCGCCATTGATGGTCAGGATGCTGCCTGTTGTACCGAGCGTATAGGTTCCAGTGAACGAGTTGAACGTGAGGGACTGAGCAGTCGTCGCGCTGGCGAGCGTGACCGCCCCGCCCGTGCCGCCGACGCCGAAGAATGCGTCGCTGCCGGAAACCCAGGTCGCGTTCCCGCCGCTTTGCCATTGGTTGGCGCCAAGCCAAGCGCCCGCGCCGTCCTGAGCGCCCGCGGTGACGACGTTAGAGTCCCACGTGAAGTTGGCAGCACGCGTCGCAGCAGACCCGCCCAACAACCCCGCCGCAGCCGCAGCAAAAATCGCAGCGCGTTTGCGGTTGCGATACCTTCGCGAACCCGATGGCGCAACGCCGTCCGCCTCGGCAGCATGCCGCATTTTTGTGGTACTCGTGAAATCGTTTTCGTTCTTGCGCACCAAGTTCCGCCTCAACATTTTCTCTCCTCTGCTGACTGAAATGCATTTCGATCATCAGGTGGGTCTACCCTGTGATCTTCTTCTACCCGCGGGCAACCGTACGACCGGCACCCGACTCTCCATGCCCCATGCCTACCCGCGAACCGCCGCAGTCGATTCCCTGATAATCAACTCCGGCAACAGACGAACATGGCAGCCCCGCATTTTCGTAGGGGAGCCACCCTTCATTTGAATCATTAACTGTCGAACCGCCTGCCGGCCCATCTCCTGCACCGGAACGCGAACGGTCGTGAGCGGCGGCGTAATAAGCGACGCAAAGTCGACATCGTCAAAGCCCATCACGCTCAACTCGCCCGGGATCGAAATGCCCAGGCCGCTCGCCGCACGCACTACGCCGAGCGCGTAGCAGTCGTTCGAGCACATCACCGCAGTCGGACGATCCGCCCGGCTCAACATGCCGTTGACAGCCGCCGCGGTGTGTTCAATGTGGTCGTAGCCTTCGTAAATCCATTCCGGACGAATCGGCAGATTGCATTCGGTCATCCGCAGCTTGTAAGCCGTGTATCGCTCGGCGAGCGCCACGATTTCGTCGCGTCGGCCGATGAAGCCGATCTTGCGATGCCCGAGTTGATAGAGATGGTCGAACGCTTCGCGGATGCCTTCGAAATTATCGGTGGTCACGACGTCGGGCGGGCCGTTACCGATGATGTCGACCAGCACGAGCGGATGCATGCAATGCCGCACGAACTGCGCGAGGTCGTTGCTGTACTCGCCGATGAGCAGCACGCCGCTGCGATCCGGGCCGTTGATGTCGGTCAGAAGCGATGAGTCGAGCAGATCGGAGTTCATCCGGATCTGGGCTCGAAAGCCCCAGCGGGACAATTCCTCGATCGCGCCGTCGACAATGTTTCGATGGAATGAGTTCAGTTCGAACGAGCGGGGCGAAGCCTTCTCCTGCCGCATCGGAGCAAGCGGCCCGACGCGGAGCTCGCCGTTTCGCACCGACAGTTTTTCAACGGGCGAATGGCGATGTTGAATGATTTCAATCACGCCCTCGGTCTCTTTTTTGTGGGGTTGCACGCGTCGCCCTCCTCGACGTGCCCGGTTCGTGAAAAATTCCGTTTCACGAATGGCTTTGAGAATGGCTTCACGCTTTTGAGGACTGACCGATCCACTGCTGTTAAGCACCCGAGACACGGTTGCAATGGAGCATCCTGCCAAGCGCCCAATATCAGTGACGGTCGTTGTGTCCGGATTCGAGGCCATATCGATATGCTCCTGCGGTGTAAATATATCGTGGTATTCTGAATACACAACAGTTATTTTCATCATTTTTTGTCATTATTTTCCATTAAAATCACGGTGATTTACAAGGTTTATGCAACATTTTGTGTACTCTTTGCTATTTTTTGACATGCGTGCGGCGTTTATTTACATAGTTATTTACATTCTCATTTTCAGTGAAAACACATCCAAAAACGCCGTTCTCTGCAATCGGTTGCGGAATTCGATGAATTTTGACGGCAAACGCTGGCGTGGGGACGGAAATGGAAGAGGTCTGACCGGGCTTGCACGGCACCGGACGTGCCACATTGTTATCCAGTTAACTCTTCCTTAGACATGGGCAGGCAGCATCAGTTGGAGGGACTCGAGATCTGGGAGTTCACAGGCGCCGCTGGCACGTCTTTGGTCGTGCTGGCGGGCGCAGTGCTGGGAACTCCCGCTGCCGCTGCCGGCAGGGTCGTGGGCGGTGAATATTTCGTCACCACGCCAGGAATGTCCGTGGCCGCCGCAGGAACAGCTTCTTCCAAGGTGCCTGAATAGGCGCGAAAGTAGTCGATCTCGTACAGGCCGGGCATGTCTTCGATAATCTGCTGCATCGTCGGATTCTTCTTGTCCGGCCCCTTCCCCCATCCATTGCCGTGGACCGACAGGTTGAACAGGAAGAAATGCGGCACGTCCGGCATGTGCTTGGCATCTCGCACGCGGAAGATCGGCTTGCTGTCGACGTACCAGATGAGCCGCTCTGGCGACCAGTACAGCCCGTAGGTGTGGAACTGCGAATCCAAACCAGGGAAATCGAGCTCGGCGGGTCCCCATCCGTCGTTGTCGCGCGCGTAGCCGCCGTAGCCGTGCGGGGCGGGATCTTTCTCGGTGACTTTCCCGTAGCTCCAGATGCAGCCGACGTGAACCGGGAATCGGCCGTCGAGCGACTTCCACCGGGGCATGAACTCGAAGATGTCGATCTCCATACCTCGGCCGAACGAGTTCATGTAGCCGTAGCGGACGTTGTCGGGATAGTCTCTCCCGCGATCGGGCAATACCCAGAACGCCGGCCACTGACCTGCGCCGCGGGCCTTGGGCATTTTGATGCGAGCCTCGAAGTACCCGTACTTTTGCGTGAACTTATCGACGCTGGTGAACGCGCCCGACGCAAAGTGCTGCGCGGCCCCTTGCTTGCCGAACCGGTCGGTGTTTCGGCACTCGCGCTTCTCGGCCTTAATCGTGCAGATGCCGTTGGCCACCGTGACGTTTTCAGGGACGAATCCCTGCATCTCGCTGTTGATCACGTCGACGAATTTGTAGCCCGTCGACCAATTCTTCGGATCGAGCTGATTGCCGTCGAAGTTGTCGCTCATCGTGAGCTTCCAGTCGCCCGGCGGCGGACCGGCCATCGCGAACGCGAGGTCTTCGATGTACAGCGGCTGCGAACCGGTGGCGGTGCCTTGGATGCGCAGGGTGACCGATGAAATGCCCTTGTCGGTGTCGTCGATCACGCCGACAAACGTCTTGCCATTCGCAGTAATCACGCCGCCGCTCGCATCGGGCGCGCCGAGATTCACGACGGTTCCGTCAGAGAGCGTGTAAGAAACGGGGGAGGCGTTTGCAGCGCCGGAAAGATTGAGATCGCCAGGAGATCGATACGTCACGCCGAACGCCCACACCGGCTTCTCGAACTTGAACGTCTGCTCGGCTTTGGCGCTGTTACCGACGTCTCCCAGCCCGCCCAGCACTGCATACGGCAGTCCCTCTTCATTCGTCAGCGAGGCCTGGACAGGCTTGGCATTATTGGCGGCGTTCGATGCAGTCAACGTCACCTTCTGACCCACAGCCCCTTTCCCTTTGAGATCGAACGAGAACTCACAGGCATTCGACGCTCCAGCAGGCGCCCCTACAGGCCACGTGTCGAAGTGATAGACGTACCGGTGGTTACCGACGATGAATCGGAAATCGTCGAGCTTCGCCAGCCCCGGCAGCACCGGCGACGGAGCGGCCGCGATCGCTTCCGGCGAGAAGAAATCACAACTGCTCTTGAGATTGATCACCGCAGCAGCCGCCGGCTTGGGCATGGTGACGAACGCCAGGTTACATATGCCGATGGCCTGCGCTTTATTCCCCGCCAAGCCCTTCATCGTGTAGGTGACCGAGACGATGCCCGTTCCCGAGCGATCGATGACGCCGAAGAACGCGCTGGTGCCGCCCTTAATGAGCGCGCCGCGTACGTCTCGTTGTCCCAACTGAACGATCGTGCCATCGGCCAGCGTGTAGGAGACCGGAAACCCATTCCGTTCGACGGCTGCTGGCCAGAAGAATCGTCGCAGTTCCAGATCGGCCGACGATTTCAGCACCACGCCGAAGGCAATCACCGGCTTGTCGAACTGAAATGTGTGCGTGGCGTTTCCGCTCCAATCCAGGTTGCCGAATCCACGGAGGATACTCTTCGAGGTGTCTGCATCCTTCTCGCGGGTGAGGCTGTGCTTCCCGCCCGGGCCGCCGCCTTCGGGTGTAAAGGCGACTTTCAAATTCGTTACGCCCTCGGCTCCGAGGCGGAAATTAAAACTGTACGACTTGCTGCCCAGGTTGTCGGAATCGCCCGGCCACGGATCGAACGAGTAAACGTGCCGATCGACTTCCGGCAGCGCCCGGAACTCGGCCAGAGAACACAACCCCTTCAACTGCTCCGCCGCCGGATCGCTGAGCGTGTCAACGTCAGGAAAATCGTGTTTACCCGCGATGTCGATCGGCGGCGTCGGCGCGAACAGTGCTGCGGCTTTTTGAGTGGTAGCCGACGGTGAAGTGCTGGGAGCCGATGGAGCCGTGGCAGGAGTCGAAGGCTCGGCGTGGGCGTATGACAGCCCGACGACTAAAACGACAGCCCAGATCTTCAATACGGCAGCGTTGTTCATAGCAAACCTATTCGTAGGGGAGTGTTTTCTGAAAATACGCAACAATCGATTGCCGTACCATTGGCATACTGAGCAAAAACTTGTCAAAAAACGACTGCGAGTCTATGCTGCTACATCGAAAACATTGGAAGAATTCCAACAAGCTGATCGATTGCGGTCCACAGCATGTCTAAATTGACTTCCGGCACAACTTCCCAATAAGGTACCGCGGACAACCCGACTTGTTGAAAGAGGCGATTCTGATGGCCAAAGCAAAACGACCCGCCGTCGACTTTCCGTTTGAGAACGAGACCGGAAGCCCCGTCGGAAAAATCGCCTGGTCCGGCCCGTACGTGAACAGTCCCGGCCAGCCGATGCGCGTGGTGACCGACCTCCACTTCATCTACGTCACCCGCGGCGTGTGCAATTTCGAAGACGACAACGGCATTCGAACCCTCGGCCCCGGCGACATGATGGTCATCGTCCCCAACAAGCGGCACGGCTACAGCGCACCGCCCGGCAGCGCGTGGGACGAGCACTACATCCGATGTCACGGACCGCTGATCGATCTTTGGTTGGCCACGGGATTGATTGAGGATTCCCACGTGGTCTGGAAGCTCCTCCCCGTCGAATACTGGGTCGACCGAATGGTGCAGGTGATCGGCGACGCCATCACGCCCGATCCTGACGAATCCCTCGCGCAGCTCGGACGGCTGCAGGTTCTTCTTGCCGACATGCGCGTCGCGAGCCGGAGCAACAGCGACTATCCCGACGACTACGCCTGGCTCAGCCGCGCCCGCAAACTGCTCGAAGCCCGCGACCTCGGCGACCGACCCAGCCTGCAGGCCGCCGCCGAAACGATGCAGTGCGGCTATCACACGTTCCGGCGCCGGTTTACAAAGTTGTCAGGCATCAGCCCCGCGCGATACCGACTGTTGGCGCAGATTATCCGCGCCCGCTCCCTCATCATGCAACACAGCGACATCGGCAACAAGGAACTGGCCGACACGTGCGGATTTGCGGATGAATTTCATTTCTCAAAACAGTTCAGAAACGTCGTCGGCATCTCGCCGAGCGAGTACCGCAAGCGATGCCGTACGCACCGGGGCGGCGAAGTGTTTCAGCAGGATTAGCGCCTCGCAGATCGCCTTCACACATCGCGAAGCGTTCGCATCGCACCGGCTAGCGCTCCGTCGGGTTGCGAGATCGAACGGTAAACGTCGTACAACTTCGCGTAGGCACGCTTGGCAGGCAGATCGGGACGGTAAAGCAGGTCTTCACGCTGGCGGGCCATTGCCTGTACTGCGGTGCTGATCGCGGGATAGCCGGTGACGTCGGGCCCCGCGGCGAGGCAGCCTAAGATCGCGGCGCCCAGTGCCACCGACTGATCGCTCTCGGCCAGCGCGATTTTGTTGTCGAGCACGTCGGCGTAGATCTGCATGAGCAGTGGCGACTTGGCGGGCAGCCCGCCGCTGGCGACGAATCGCCGCACGGGCACGCCGCCGGCTTCGAGCGTGTCGCAGATCCACTTTACGCCGAACGCGGTGGCCTCGAGCATGGCGCGGTACATTTGCGCGGGCTGCGTAGTGAGCGTGAGGCCGATGAACGCGCCGCTGAGCCGGCCGTCCATGAGCGGCGTGCGACAGCCGTTGAGCCAGTCGATCGCCATCACCCCGCCGCTGCCGGGCGGGAGCTTGGCGGCTTCTTCGTTCAGTTCCTTGTGCGACTTGCCGAGCGTCTTGGCGACCCACGCGAAGGCATCGCCGACGCTGGATTGGCCGGTCTCGTAGCCGAAGTAGCCGGGGAGGATGCCGTCTTCGACCACGCCGGCGATGCCGGGCGCCATCGCTTCGACGCGGCTGTTCATCATGTGGCAACTGCTGGTACCCATCACCAGCACCATCGTGCTGGGAGAGGCCACGCCCGCGCCCGGAACACCCGCGTGCGCATCGATAATCGCGGCGGAGACGGGAATGCCCGCGCGCAGCCCAAGCAGCGCCGCCGACGCTTCCGACAGGAGCCCTGCTCGACCGCCGGGACTTTCGAGCCGTCCCGGAATTTTCTGTGCGACAACGTCTTTCATCCGCGGATCAACCGCCGCGAAAAAATCCGCCGAGGGATAACCGCTCGCGCGGTTCCACATCGCCTTGTAGCCGGCCTGGCAGGTGGATCGCACGATGTCGTCCGATCGGCTGTGCGGGTACGTGCCACTGACGAGCTGCCACACCAGCCAGTCGCCGCCTTCGATCCAGACTTGCGTTGCGTCGTATACGGCCGGTTCGTCTTGCAGGGTTTCGAGGATCTTGGGGAAGAACCACTCGATGCCGATCGTGCCGCCATAACGATTAAGCCACGGTTCGTTTCGCTCGCGGGCCACCTGATTGATGCGATCGACCGCGGCCTTGGCGCCGTGATGCTTCCACAGCTTCGGCCACGCGAGCGGCGTGTTCTTCCAGCGATCGACACGACAGAGCGGCGTACCATCCGCCAGGCACGGCAACATCGTGCAACTGGTGAAGTCGACCCCGATGCCGACGATTTCGGCGACTTTCACACCGGCCGCGAGCATCGCCTGCTTGCACGCGATGGCGAGCGAGTCGAGCCAGTCCTGCGGGTGCTGCAGCGCGTAATCGGGAGGTAGCGTGGCACCGCTTGTTGGCAGCGTCCGGTCGATCACGCCGTGCCGGTACGCGTCGGCCCCTTGGCCGGCGATGCGGCCGTCGCGGATATCTACGACCAGCACGCGGACCGACTCCGTGCCGTAATCAATGCCAATGGCGTATTGACCCATGGCGCATAACCATAGCGAACTCCTCGACCGGGCCAAGTCCACGTGCGCGGGTCTGCTCAATCCACGCCGCTCGCTCCGCTGCCGGATCCGGTCGCACAGCGACCGGCGTGCGGTGCCTACAATTTACCGTGGCCATCTTCACGAAGCGCTGGGACGACCCGATCGACACAAAGGACGGGACGAGGATCCTCGTCACCCGCTACCGCCCGCGTGGACTGCGCAAAGCCGACGAGACCTGGCAGGAGTGGCTGCCTGACCTCGGCCCGAGCGTGGCGCTCCACGCCGCGGCGTACGGAAAGAGGGGCGTCGAAATTTCCTGGGATACATATCGAACTGCATACTTGCGAGAGATGCTCCAGCAGACGGGCGCCATCAACGCACTCGCCGCCCGCGTGGCCGGCGGCGAAACGATCACGCTTCTCTGCTCGTCGCAATGCGTGCGCGAGTCGCGCTGCCACCGCTCGCTCCTGAAGGAACTGATCGAACAGCAACTGAAGTAGCCGTGCCAGATTCCGCGGCCGGTTGGCAACTGTGATTCTTATTGCTTCCGTTTGCGCCTGTTCGCTAAACTGTTTGTGTACAGACTCCTGCGAACGGAATTGAGCGACTCATGGCCCTTCGCGTCCCCCGCGGAATGAAACTCGTGAACCTGCTCCTGGGTTCATGGACCACCGTGATCATGCTCTTTCTGTACCTGCCGATCGTCATCCTGATCGTCTACTCCTTCAACAAATCAAAATCGAACATCCACTGGGAAGGGTTCACGTTCGACTGGTACGGCATGATGTTCAGGGACAAGCCGCTCATCACGGCACTCAATATCAGCCTGCTGATCGCCTGTATCGTGACCGTGCTTTCAGTCCTCCTCGGGACGATCGGGGCGTGGCTTCTATACCGCTACCGCTTCCCCTTCCCGCGGCTGACCAACACGCTCATTTTTATTCCGATGGTGATCCCGGAAATCATCATGGGCATCAGCCTGCTGATCTTTTTTGCGACCGTGAACAGTTGGGGCAATCAGGTATTGGCAAAGATTAGCATCGGCGGCAACCCGCTCTCACTTGGATTGACGACGGTCATCATCGCGCACGTCACGTTCTGCTTCCCGTTCGTGCTCATCGCAGTACAGGCGCGGCTGGCAGGTGTCGACCCGGCCCTCGAAGAAGCGGCGATGGACCTCGGCGCCACGCCGCTGAAAGCGTTTATCTACGTGATGGTTCCCTACCTGCTGCCGGCCATCATCTCCGGGGCGCTGATGAGCTTTACGCTGTCGATGGACGAGCTGATCGTCACGTATTTCACCTCCAGCGCCCGATCGCAAACGCTGCCGATGGTGATTTTCGGGCGCGTAAAGAAGGGGCTGGACCCTTCGCTCAACGCAATTTCAACGCTTTTCATTCTCTCCACCGCCCTGCTCGTTGTGGCGGCGGAGTGGATTAAAAAATGGAACAAGTGATCGAAACTTTTTACGGGAGGTCTCTATGCTTCGCAGAACGTGTTTGAAACTATTCGTAGGCGCCGTGGCAGCGATGCTGTTCGCGCCCGTCGCGCGGGCCGAGGACAAGGAACTGAATCTGTTCGCCTGGTCGGAATACGTGCCGCAGGCGGTCATCGACGGATTCACCAAGGAAACCGGCATTAAGGTGAACTACGAGACGTACGCCAGCAACGAAGAGATGCTCACCAAGCTCCTCTCCGGCGCGGCCCAGTACGATCTGGTGCAGCCGTCGGAATACACCATCGAAGCGATGGTTAAAAAGGACCTGCTCTCGCCGCTAGATAAAGCGAAGCTCCCGAACATCAAGAACCTCGCCCCCGAGTTCACCAAGCTCGGCCACGATCCTGAGATGAAGTACTGCGTCACGTGGATGGCCGGCACCGTCGGTATCGTGGTGAACACCGACAAGGTGAAGGACGACATCAAGGGTTACAAGGACGTCTTCCAGCCCAAGTTCAAAGGGCAGATCATCGCGCTCGACGATCCGCGCGAGCTCGTCTCGTGGGTGATGAACGTGAAGGGCATCGACATCAACAAAGTCGACGACGCGGCGTTAAACGAAGTGAAGCCCGTGCTGGCCGAGTGGATGAAGTACATCAAGATCTACGACTCGGACAGCCCCAAGGACAAGCTCGAAGCGGGCGACGTGACGCTCGGCGTGGTCTGGTCGGGCGAGGCGGCGAAGCTGTATCAGAAGGACAAGAAGTTCAAGTACGTCCTGCCGGTTGAAGGGACGCACCTGTTCATCGACAGCCTGGCCATCCCCAAGGGCGCGCCGCACAAGGACAACGCGCACCTGTTCATCAACTACATCCTCCGCCCGGAAGTGAGTGTGCTGATCAGCAAGGAGTTCCCGTACACCAACCCCAATGCTGAAGCCCGCAAGCTGCTGTCGCCCGAAGACCTGGCCAACCCCGCCAGCTACCCCGCCGGCAACCCGAAGATGGAAATCTTCCACGACATCGGCAAAGCATCGGCCGATATCGACAAGCTGGTGACGGATTTGAAGAGCGGCGGATGAGTTGAAGGAAGAAGTACGAATGTGAATGCAGAATGAAGAACTCATTCTGCATTCTTCATTCATCGTTCTGCATTTAGACAATGACTCCCGACGTAAACGCCAACTTCACCGTGACCAACCGCCCGCCCGGCACACGCGGATGGTTGCTGATGGCGCCGCTGATGGCGTGGCTAATCGCGTTCGTCGTCGGCCCGACGGCGATCATGTTCGTCTACAGCTTTTGCGAGCGCGACGACATCGGGCAGGTCATTTTCAAATTCACTTGGGAGAACTACCAGCGCATCTTCGTTCCTGAATACTTCTGGATCATCGGCAAGAGCCTGGTGGCGGCGGCCGTCATGATTGGACTCCTGCTCTTCGGGCTGCACGCGGATGATCACCTCGGCCCGGCCCTTCGCGAGAAGACGATTTTTTCACCCGCCGGGCTGGTGGTTTTTCTGGCCAGTGTTGCAGGGTACATCACAATGCGTGAGCAGGTGTTCGCGCTCACCACCGGCGGGAATTTTCTCAAGATCCTTTTCAGATCGATCGAACTGGCCGGGCTCGCCACGGTCATCTGCGTGGTCATCGGCTATCCCGTCGCGTACTTCATCGGCCGGGCTAGCGAAACGTCGAGAAATCGACTGCTCATGCTGGTGATGATTCCGTTCTGGACTAACTTTCTCATCCGAACTTACGCCTGGATCACTATCCTCAAGAAGGAAGGACTGCTGAACAGCGCCCTCAAGTCGAGCACGATGCATTTTGCCGACGCCCTGCAATATGTGAACTATCACGGCACGCTCGATTCGCTGATCGCCTGGATCGGCGGGCACGTTCTGCAATTTGAAACGCTCTACACGCCCACCGCCGTCCTTATCGGCACCGTGTACGCGTACCTGCCGTTCATGATCCTGCCGATCTACGGCAGCGTGGAGAAGCTGGACAATTCGCTCGTGGAGGCCGCGTTCGATCTGGGCGCGAGTCCGATCCGCGCGTTCTCCAACGTGATCGTGCCGCTCACCAAGCCGGGAATCATCGCGGGATTGCTGCTGGTGTTCGTGCCGGCCGTGGGCATGTTCGCGATCAACGACATCATCGGTGGGAAGAAGGACCTGCTGATCGGCAACGTGATCGACCAGCAATTCAAGCAGGCCCGCAATATGCCGTTCGGATCGGCCCTGGGGATCATTCTGCTGCTTCTATTCGCCGTGGCGTTTTTCTTCACGCTGCGCAAGGAAAAACCGGAATAATTCGGCAAGGCTAGAATTCTTTCATGAGCGAACTGAACCTTAAATCGCCGCGAATGCTCGTCGGCTCCGAGTGGATCGACTCCGCCGATAAGCGGCCGATTACCGATCCGTTTACCGGCCAGACGATCGCTCAAATGCCGCAGGCCGACGCCACGTTGCTAGACCGCGCCATCGGCTCGGCCGATGCGGCGTTCGCGATCACCAGCAAACAGCCTGCGTTCGAACGGGCGGCGATTCTGCACCGTGTAGCTGTCGCGATTGAGCAGCGGAAGCCGGAGTTCGCGGAGCTGATCGTCGCCGAGGCCGGTAAGCCGATCACGCTCGCCGAGGGAGAAGTCGCCCGCGCCGTCGCCACCTTCACCGCCGCAGCGGAGGAGGCACGCCACGCTGCCGGCGAACTGCTCGACATGGATGCATTCGCGTCGGGCAAGAATCATTTCGGCTTCAGCCGGCGCTTTCCGCTCGGCGTGATTTACGGGATTACGCCGTTCAACTTCCCGCTCAACCTCGTCGCGCACAAGGTCGCGCCGTGTATCGCCACCGGCAATACCATGCTGCTGAAGCCCGCGCCGCGCACGCCGCTGTCGTCGCTACTGTTGGCCGACGTGTTGCTGGCCGCCGGTATGACGCCGGGGCAGATCAACGTCGTCGCCTGTTCGAACGAGCTCGCCCCCAGGCCGATCGACGACCCGCGCGTGAAGATGGTCAGCTTCACCGGCAGCCCGAAGGTCGGCTGGCCGATCAAGCAACAGGCAGCCAAGCAAAAAGTGACGCTGGAACTCGGCGGGAACGCTGCCGTGATCGTGTGCGACGATATCACCGACGCCGACCTCGCCGCCGCCGTGTCGATGATCGCGACGGGCGCGTTCGCGTACGCCGGTCAGTCGTGCATCAGCGTGCAACGAGTTTACGCGCACGCGAGTATCTTCGATCGCTTCCGCGATTTGCTGCTGGCCCACGTGAAGGAAACAGTAAAGACCGGCGACCCGCGCGACCGCGCCGTGATCAACGGGCCGCTGATCGATCGCGCCGCGCAGGACCGCCTGATCGCCTGGATCGCTGCCGCCAAAAGCACGCTCCTTTGCGGGGGCAAAGCAGTTGGCCCGTGCCTTGAACCCACAATCCTCACCAAGGTCGATCCGAACGCCGACATCAGCTGCAACGAAGCCTTCGGCCCGCTGATGACGATCGACCCCTACGACGATTTCCCCGCCGCCTTGGCCGCCGTCAACCACAGCCGCTTCGGCCTGCAGGCGGGCGTTTTCACGCAGAACCTCCGCCGCGCCAACCAGGCATTCAATGAGCTTCACGTCGGTGCGGTGCTGATCAATCAGGTCCCCACCTTCCGCGTCGAAACCATGCCCTACGGCGGCGTAAAAGACAGCGGCTTTGGCCGCGAGGGCGTCCGCTACGCGATGGACGACATGACTGAACCCCGCGCAGCGATCTGGAACCTTTCGTAGACCGACCGTTCAATCCTTAACAACTCATTCAAAAAGAAAGGCGGCAGAAGCGAGTTGCTTCTGCCGCCGTGAAATCAATTGGAACCTGCGTTGCGGCAAGCCTTAGCTAACATTCGCCACACGACGGCGTCGACGCCGAGCCAGCAGTCCGCCCACGCCTAAGCCGAGCACCGACAGCGACGTCGGTTCCGGCACGGCCGAGAACCGGATCTGGATGCTGCCGCTGTCGACGAAGAAGTTGTCGTTGCCAAACCCAAAGCCATTGCCGTTGTCGGTGGCGCCGAAGGTCGTATCGAGCACCAGGCTGGTACCGAGTCCCGCGGTCAGATCAGTGTCTTGCAGGTCCGGAGCCGAGCCGAAGGTGACGAGGGTGTAAGTCACGCCCGTCTTCGGACCGGCCGGGTCAAAGCCCCACGCGCCGATGTCCATGATCAGGCCGCCGGTCCCGCTGGTCGGTGCGGCGAACAGGCCCGTGATGATCAGGTGATCTGACACGGTGCTCGCGTCGGTCGAGCCCACTTCAAACTTCATGCGAGCGCCGGTTGTTGCGTCGAGGCTGCCGATCGTCAGATCTCCAGGCGAGTTGCCGGGCGATATGATCGACGTGTTGCCGTTGGTGATGACCTTGCCCGCGAGCGTTCCGTTGCCGCCCAGCGTTGCGCCCGCGGCGACCGATACGTTGCCGCTCGCGAAGGTGTTGTTCACCACCAGCTTGCCGTTCGAGATCGTGGTGTTGCCGGTGTAGGTGGTGGCGCCGTTGATGACCATCGTGCCGTTGCCGGTCTTGTTGATGGTCGTCGCGGCGCTGCCAGAGAATCCGCCGGCAAAGGTGGTGGTGTTATGGACGGCGAACGTCCGACCCGCGGCACCCAACGCCGTTGTGCCGGTGCTTGAGAACGTGAGGGCGCCGGTGCCTACGCCCGCGAGATCACCGAAGGTGTAGGTGGCCGTCGTGCCGGCGAACGTGCCAAGGACGTTGGCGATGGTGTGGTCGGTGGCGTCCACGCTGCGGATACCGCCGGTGCCCGACATCGTGAAATTGCCGGTGCCGAGTGCGTTGTCATGTCCAATGGCGATGTTGCCGTTGTTCACGGTCGACGAGCTGAAATTCACGCCATTGGCGAACGTGTTATTCGCTGTCAGAGCGAGCACACCGACGCCCCCCTTGGTAATGCCGCCGTTTGGAATAATTGCCGAGATGGTCAAGTCGATGGCGTCGTTGCCCTTGTCGACGTTGACGGTCTGAGTCGTGTTGTTAAGGCTCAGCACACCGCCACCGACGCCGGAGATGGTGGCTGCCAGGCTGGACTGCGAGGTGTTATAGGTGATCCCGCCGGTCACCGTGAGATTGCCCGAGCCGATCGTTACCGCGGAGGAAAACGCCGCCGTGTTGCCTGTAACATGCGCCGAGCCCATCGTTAAACTGGTGATGGCCTGAGTCATGCCGTCGATGCCGAGCGTGCCGCCATATACCGTGACGGCGTTGTTGCTGATCGTTCCATTACCGCTCAGTCGCAATGCCCCGCCCTGCCCGGTCGACGTGCTGCCGACCGTAGTTGTTCCCGTGTAGGTGTTGGCCGCCGTCAGCAGGAGCGTGCCGTTGCGGGTCTTGGTCAGTGAACTGGAGATACCGCCGTCGATCAGGCTGATGCCGACGGTCAGATCGGACGTTGCATTGCCCGAGTCGAAGATCGCAAATACGCGGGACGAAGAGTTCATCGATAACACGCCGTTACCGGAAATGAACGACCCGCTGGCGCCCAGTGTGTCACCGTTGTAGGTAATTGTAGCGCCGGCACTGGAAAACGACAGATTTCCGCCCGTTCCGACCAGCAACGTCGACACGCTGTTCGCGCCGCCATCGCCGAAGGTAACACTGCCAAGGGACTGCGACGTGTTGGTGATATCCAACGTGCCCGACCCACGGATGAGTACACTGCCGGTTCCGATTTTCCCGGCTCCAATGATCTGCAACGTTCCGCCGTCGAGAAGGCCGGTCGTGCCGATGATCGTGGAACCGGAATAGGTATTGTTGCCCGAATAAATCCAGGTGCCCGTGCCGAGCTTTCGAACCGTGGTGACGCCGGCGCCGGTGTCGGTGATTCTGCCCGCCATTTCGCCGTTGGCGTTGCCTTGAAGGTTCACATCTCGCGCCACGCCGGCCGTCGTAAATGTGATGTCCGAGGTCAGCTTCAGATCGCCGGTGCCCGACGCTTCGATCGTCAGGTTAACGCTGGAACCACCGGTGCCGATGATCCCCTTGTTGCTGGTTTCGCCTGCGCCCACGTATCGAAGAATCGCGGCGGTGGCACTCAGACTGACATTGCCGGTTCCGACGCTGCTGTTGAATCCGACGTTACCAAGCGTCGAGACGGCGAGCACGCCATTGGTGATCGTCGTGCCGCCGGTGTAGCCGCTGTTTCCGGATAGCCAGAGCGTGCCGGCCCCGGTCTTGCTGACGTTGCCGTTGGTGATGTTCGAGGAGACGGTCAGGTCGTTGGCCGCGTTGGAGCTGTCGCCGACGACGAAGGTGATATTTCCGCCGCTCGAAATAATGTTCGTGGTGGAGATTAACGCGCCAAGCGCATTTCCGGTCGCCGTGTAGGTTACCGCCGTTGCACCGCCGCTCAGCGTGAGGTTACTGGTCGTGCCAGCGCCGATGACCTGGGCCGCACCGGTCACGTTACCGCCGCCCATGGTGAACGCGGGGAGCGTCTGAGCGAAGCCGTTGAGGTCGAGCGTAGCCACCGCGCCAGGCACGTTGCCGGCGATGGTCAGCGCGCTGCCCGTCGAGAGCGTGTTGTTCGCTCCGACCTTCAGCGTGCCGTTTCCGATCGTCGTCGTGCCGGTATAGGTGTTGTTGCCGGACAGCCCGCTGAACGTCCAGGTGCCGCCGTTGTTGATCGAGACTGACACCGAGGTCGCCGTACCGTTGGTGATATTGCCGGTGATGAAATTGTTTGCCGAAGTCGTATCTAGGGCGAAAGCCATGGTGCTCGCGCCGGTGCTCGTCAGAGACCCAATGGACAGGTTGGCCGTGCCGAGAAGGTGAGTAGTTCGTCCCGTTCCGCTGCCAACCAACGTACCGATCGTGGCGGTCGGCGTGCCACTAGTGACGCCGGCGCCGGTATTGAAATAGAGACCGGAAAATGCGGTACTCGAGCCACCTAATGCGATCGTGCCAAACGACTGATCGACTGCCGATCCGTTGGTGGCCCGGTCAAGAATGATCGTGCTGTTCCCTGCAGCCGCCGCGATCGTAATGTTCTGGGTATTGATTGCGGAATTGGACGCGTACTGAAGTACCCCGCCGCCGGCAGCGGTCAGCGTGACGAACTTGCCCGCGACGCCCAAGCCGCCCGGATCGGTCACCTTCACCGTGCCGCCGGTGATCGACGTGTTGCCCATCGTGTTGTTGCCGGCCAGAACCAGTGTTCCCGCACTGACGGAAATGTTGCCGAACGTGCTGTTGCCTGACACGGTGGCAGTACCCGTGCCGGACTTGGTCAACGCGCCTGTGCCGACGCTCATTCCGTTGGTGATAAACACGCTGCCGTTTCCATTGAGCGTCACGGCAGCGTTCGTGCCCGTGATGCCGCCCGAAATCGTCAGGCTGCCGGCCGCACCAGTGTTGTTGTTGTGCTGAAAGATCGCGCTCGCACCATTGAGGATAATTGCGGCACTGATCGTGTTATTGCCGTTTTGCGAAATGATGCCGGTCGTCGGAATGGTCAGGCTGAACGAGCCGTTGCCCTGAATGGTGAAGTTGTTGAAAACGCCACTGGTTGCCGTCGAGTCGCCGAATGTATTGAACGCGCTGACCTGTATGTTCTGGCTGAGGTTAATAATCTCATCGCCAGTCAGGTCTGTGCCGATGGTGGCCTGATTGTTCGTAGATCCGTTCGGAAACGCCGCCGACCAATTGGCCGCATCGGTCCATTCGAAGGTGCCGCCTGCGGTTTTCGTCCACGAAGCGTTTGCCCCAATGGCGGACCCGGGGTTCAGCGTCGCCGCCGCGCTGGTCGCCGCAGCCGATAGCGCGAGCAATCCGAGCTTGTTCCGGCGTTTGCGAGTGGTTGAGGGAGTACAACGTTTTTGGGATTCTAAGTTCAGCATTTTTCCTCTTCGCCCCCGCAACACAGTCTTCTGCAACTGCAAAGTAGCACCGGGACGTTCCTTGTCGGCTCGGTAAGTCCAAGTCAGACTTTGTTGGTAGGGACCCAACATTCGACACCAATGAAACAAAAAATCGTGTGGCGTCTCGTTGCTACGTTTTGCGCTGCAAATGATCGAAGTCTCTCAAAAAGGGGCACTCCAACAATAATGTACAATCGGGCTGTCTGGATGCAATTATGAGAATGACCTAGGGCCGAGACGCCTAAAGATCAATAATTCAATTGTAACTAAAGGTATTTAAACGACTTAGCGGCAGAAGAAATACTTCTGCCGCTAGGCCGAATTCATCTTTTGAACAACAGATTACTTCCGACGGCGACGACGCCGAGCGAGCAATCCGCCCACGCCCAGACCAAGCACCGACAGCGAGGTCGGTTCCGGCACGGACGAGAACTGCACTTGGATCCGCTTGCCGGACAGGTCTACGAACACGCCGTCGTTCACGCCGTCGGTGTCATACCCGCTGAACGTGTCGAGCACCAAGCCCGAGGTGAGGTTACCGATGTTGACGTCGCCGGCTTCTAGGCCGGTTACCGTGGCGGTCGAGAAGCTGACCACGGTGTAGGTCACGCCGGTCTTCGGACCTGCCGGGTCAAAGCCCCAGGCGGTGATGTCGAGCACCATGCCACCGTCGGCGGAGCCGCTGGTGCCGGTGAAGGAGCTGGTGATGATCAGGTGGTCGGAGATGCCGACGGCGTCGGTCGAGCCGAGCTCGAACTTCATGCGGCCGCCGGCGGCAATGCTGACATTGCCGACGGTCATGTCGCCCGGCGAGGCGCCCGGCGAGATGACCGCGGTGTTGTTGGCGGTCGTGACCGTCTTGGTGAACGTGCCCGTTCCGCCGAAGGTTGCGCCACCGGCGATCGTGACGTTAGAGGTCAGGCCGCCCACGGCGATCAGTCGACCGGCCGTCACCGACGTGTTGCCGGTGTAATTGCCGCCGCTGTTGAGGACCAGGATGCCGGTGCCGGCCTTGGTCAGGTTGCCGGTGCCGGTGAATTTGCCGGAGAACGTCGTGGTGTTCCAGACCGACATGCTCGTGGTACCACCGGCGCCGATGCTGGTCGCAGTGGTGTTGCCAAACGTCAAGCTGCCCGTCGCAACGTTGTTGGAATCGCCGAAGGTCGCGACCGTGCCGACACCAAATGTGCCCACCACGTTGGCGAGCGTGTGACCCGTAGTATCCATGCTGCGGAGACCGGCCGTACCGCTCATGGTAAACGTGCCCGTGCCCAGCGCGGCGTCGTTGCCGATGGCGATGTTGCCGCTGGCGGTATTCAAGCTGCTATTCGTAGTGCGTGACCCATACCCTACGCCGCCACTGAAGGTGTTAGCGGTGGTGATGGTCAGAGTGCCCACGCCGATCTTCTTAATGCCGGCGGTCGCACCAGCTAAGCTCGTATCCAAATGATTCAGGACCACTTCGTTGCTCGCCGTGTTCACGCCCAGAAGCATATTGCCTGACGGCGGGGCGATGAATCGGCTCGAGATATCCTGCGTGTTCGTGCCGTTCCAGACCAGACCGGCGTTGGCGGCGAACGTAACCGTCTGAGTAGCCGAGGTCAGCGTCTCATTGCCGAGCGAGCCGTCATTGAAGAACACCAGGTTGTCACCGGAGCCGGACGGTGCTGAGAGCACCACGTTGCCGGTGAAAGACGTAGCACTATTGCCAGTAAAGTTCGTAAAGCCAGGATGGCTTGCGTTGTTGTCGGTCGACGTTGTGACCGTAACTCCATTAGAGCCGATGAGCCTTCCGCTGAACAACATGCTGCCGCCGCCATTGTTGGTAGAGGTCGTCAGGGTGTTATTCAGGGTAATGTTCCCGCTCCACGTCGTGCCATTGTTGTTGGTAGCCATTGCCAACGTGACAGTCCCGTTGCCCTGAACAAGAATGTTGTTCGAGACGTTCGACGTCGAGCTGGCAGCGGCGTCAATTCGTACACTTGCTCCGCTCATCGAGGCATTACCAAGCACGAGGGTACCCGCTCCGAGCGAAGTCGAGGTACTGGTGGTAGTAAGGATGCCGGCGTTGACAATGAGCTGATCGAACGAATTGGTACCGTTCAAGGCGAGTGTGCCGGCGCCTTCCTTGGTCAGGACCGAGTTGCCACTGATGCCGGTGATGCCGCCTGAAGCGCTCAGCGTCTTACCGCTAATGATGGTCCAAGACTGGTTACCCGCGAGGGTAACACCCGCGCCGAATGTCAAGTTCGCGCTCGTTTGCGCGTCAATGCCGACACCGGTGCTATTGCCGGTAATTGTCAGTCGGCTACCCGCCGGCGTGCCGGCGTTGATGGTCATCACCTGTGCGCCACTCGGGTTGCCGTTAAGTGCGAGGGCCGCGATCGTGTAGTTGCCGTCGAGGGTCGTCGTAAGGTTGCCGGTGGTGCTGGTTCCAGCGGTCGTGGTGCTGAACACCACGGTGCTGGCCGCGCCCGGCGTGCCGCCGAGGTTCGTCGTGTTACCCGAGTCCGTGAACCAGTTGGTCGTTCCAGCGTTATTCGTCGTCCACGAGAAGTCCTGCCCGCCGCCCCAGTACACGGTGTTGGCCGAGGCATTGAGGCTGTTCACGTTCAGGAGCACCGCACTGCCGCTCACGCTGGTGGTGTAGGTGTAGCCCGGAGAGATCAGGTTGAACGTGTACGCCGCGCTGTTCAATCCACTGGCCGCCGACAGCAGCGTGTAAGTGCCGGAATCGAACCCGGCAAGCGTGCTGAGGTTGAACTTGATCGTGCCGGCCGTGGTGGCCGTCGCGCCGGTCGTAATCCGGTCGTAGTTGGTGCTATTGCCCAGTTCGAAATTCAGGACCGAGGTATTGCCTGAAGTGCCCAGGGTCAGAGCGCTGACGCTGAGCGACGTGCCGACCGTGTTCACGAGGCTCAGGTTACCCGCGCCGGTGACGGAGACCGTCCCGGTGCTCAGGGCCGTCGTGCCGCCCGTGATCTTCATGAAGCCGTTCGAGACGCTCAACCCGCCGAGTGAGATCGACTGGCCGGACAAGGTCGTATTGGAGGCCGTGCTCTGGCTGAGGAGACCGCCGATGGTGGTGTTGCCGGCGATGGTCAGATTGCCGACGCCAGCGCCGGTGTGGCTCACGAAACCACCGATGTTGTTCGAGGCCGTCACGCTACCGAGGGTGATGGATCCAACGCCGGTTGTATTAGCCGTGACGTTGCCGGCGTTCGTCCACGCGCCAGTCAGACTCGAGGCGCCGATGGCGGCGTTGATGACGACGTTCTGGTTGCCTAGGAAATTGCCCGTGCCGGTGGAGCCGTTGCCCATCGTCAGGCTTGCAAATCCGCCGCTGCCACCGGTGATGTTGCCGTTGTTGGTGACGAGCGTCGAGGTAAACGCATTGCCACTCAAGTCGGCTAACGCGCCTGCACTCACCGTCAGATTGCCATTCGTCGGCAGCGCGCCGGCCGCGCCAAACCGCAGCGTGCCGGCAGAGACGGTAGTCAGACCGTTATAGAGGTTGTTGCCGGTAAGGATCAGCGTTCCAGCGCCGGCCTTGGTGAGGTTGCCCGTGGCGCCGTTCGAGATCACGCCGCCGACGGTGAGGTTGCCATTGGTCACGGTAACCGTCTTAGTCCCGGTGGTTGCGCCGAGCGAAACCGCACCGGTGCCGAGGTTCAAGCCGCTGTTGTTGCTGCCGGTGTAGGTGACGTTGTTCGTCCAGGTCTGAGCGTTGTTGGTCAGGAGGGTGATGTCGCCGCCGCTGGTGTTATCAATGATGCCACCGGCGATGATGAGCGTGCCGGTGCCGATCGCGGATGCCGTTGCGTTGCCGCCGTTGTTGATGGCGAGGGTGCCTGCAGTAAGGTTCGTACCACCGGAGTAAACGTTCAGGCCGGATAGAGCCAACGTGCCTGCGCCACTCTTGCTCAGTTGGAGTGAACCGGCGTTGATGTTCGCCGACACAATCGCGTTGCCGCTGGCGTTGCTGGCGGCGAAGGGGCCTGTGGCGATCGTGAGATTGCCGTTCTGAATGGTGTTGCCGGTGGCCGCAGCACTCGTGATGCTCAGGTTGGCAACCGTTTGATTTTTGCCGGCCAGGTCAAGCGTACCGCCGCTCATTGTCAAGCCGCCAACACCGATGTTGCCCGATCCGCTGGTGGTCAGCACACCGCCGCTGATGGTCGTCGTGTTGCCGTAGGTGCTGGCCGCGGTCAGGGTCGCCGTGCCGGTGCCTGACTTAGTGAGCGCCATCGGCGTGCCGTTGCCGTTGATCGCACCGATGATGGTGTTGCCCGATCCGCCGAGGACAAGGGTTTCCCCGCCGCCGGTGTTAGCGCTCTTGTAGCTGGCGATAATGAGATTGCCACCGGGTGCGATGGTGTTATTGAGCGTGACCGTGCCGGCCGCAGCGGCAGAGCCGGTGATATTGCCGGTCGATAAGCTTGTGTTGTTTGCGCCAGTGAAGTTCAGGGTGTACGCGGCCGCGACAGATGTTGAAGTAATGTTGCCGATGGTCATCGTCTTAGCGCCAGTGCCCGCGACGGTCGCTTGATCGACGTTAAAGGTGGCACCGGAACCCGTGACGATGGCGTTCAACAACACGCTGCCCGTCAGCTTCGACAGGGTCATGTCCGAGTCATTTCGCAGACTCAAGTTGCCGGCGCCTTGGACCGTGAGGCTCGAGGTATCACCGAATGCGTGTTCGACCGTCGCCGCCCCCTTACCGGAAATCGTGGTCGTACCTGTATAGGAGTTGGCGTTGTTGGTTAGGATGGTAACCCCACCGCCGGTATTACCGAGGGTGATATTGCCGCCGGCCGCTCCCACGCCGCCGCTGTAATCCTGAACCACGCTGTTGACGATCGTATTGCCTGTGCCAGCGAAGGCGACGCTAAGGTTTCCCAAGTTAAACTGCGCGCCGGCGAACGTGACATTGCCGGCCGTCAAGCTGTTGGTCAGGGTCTCGGTAACAAAGGTATTGGTAGCGTTCCCATTGAAAGTAATGCTCTGATTTCCCGCAAAGCCTGTTCCAGCAAAAGTGTTGCCGAAAATGACGTTGTTGGTCAGATTTCCCGCAGCAGCCGTATTCGCCTGTAAATTGCCGCCGCCGAGAATAAGGTTCCCGCTGGCGAGGCCGCCGTTCGATGCGTTGTTGAGGATCAGCGTGCCGCGCACCGTTTCCGTGGTGCCGTTGGAGGAGTTGCTGCCGGACATCTTGAGGAAGCCGCCGGAGGCGAAGTTCATGTATGTATTGCCGGTATAGGTGTTAGCTCCGCTCAACTCGACGGTGCCATTGCCCGACCCCGAACCGCCAGATTTACCTGCGATAAACGTGGTGACGCCCACACCGTCGCTGATGATGCCGCTCAATACCACGGTAGCCGACGCGTTGTTCGGACTGATTGCGAAGGTGTCCGTTGCCGTGTTCGTGACATTACCGCTGACGGTAAGCGTTGCCGCGTTATCCACGAGGATATTGCTGGTGCCGCCAGTAAGGGTAAGGGTTCGATTCACCCCCAAGTCCGTGCTGGCTCCGTTGGCTCCCGAGTAGTCGAGGGTGGCAGACCCCAGCACGATGTTATTAGTAACCTGCCCACCGCCGAGGGCATTGCTTGAGGTGAACTTTAAAACGCCGCCGGTGATGGTCGTCGAGCCACTGTAGGTGTTCGTACCTGAGAGTGCCCACGTACTGCCGTTAGCTTTCACAATGGCCAATCCGCCTGCCGCACCACCATCGCTGATGTTGCCACTGACCAAGTTGCCGTTGGGTCCGCTCCCGCCGTCTAATCTGAGTGTAATGTTGGCGCTCGTCGTCCCGCCGCTGACGTCGCCAGCGATGATCAGGTTATTGGTCCCCGTGCCGGAGCTGTTGATAAAAGTGTAGTTTCCCGCCGTCGTGTTGCCCGATGCCGGCTCAATCACAATGGGAGCATTCACCGTTTGAACGTTGGTGCTGCCGTTGTTTACGACTGTAATCGCGCCGCCGCTGCTTACGAGAAGCGAATTGCCGCCCACGGTGCCGATCGTATAAGCCGCCGCATTGCCGCCACCGACCCCGAACGTGATGTTCTTGATATTCAGGCCGCTCGCAGAGGTGATTGAAATCGATGTGGAGGTGCTTGAGTTGGCTGAGAATGTCGCGGTATCTCCATTCGTCAACGTCCCTACGGTGCCAGGAAACGTTCCGATGCCGGTGCTCCAGTTAGTATCCGAGCCGCCGGCTTCCCAGTTTCCGTTTGTGGGGGTAGCGCTCCAAGTTGCGGAAGCTCCCTGCGCGGCTCGTACGCCGAATGTTGAAAGCGCCGCCGCAGTTGCAAAGCCCAGAGCGGCAACTGCCCGATTGCGTCCTTGTGAGTGGTTGCGCTTCGATGCGCGCTTGAGACGACCCGCCTGCAGCGATTGGGCGCCAGCTTTAGACGACTCGTTTGATGCAGAGGGACCGCCACACAGTTTCTTCGATCGCAACATTTTCTCGCTCCTCAAATCCGCCCCGCACTAACGACCTGAACACCTCAAGACGAAAAAAGACCGCTCAAGCCAATCGTTTGGCTTGAAAGCGGTTCAACGTTTCTTGAGGCCTGAATTCAATTCTCTCACTCCGTCCGCACGCCTGAACAACGACTTTCGAAAGGCACTCCAACCTTACGTTACTCCTGAGATGCAGGCCGAGTTCGCGCCGTTCGCAACATTACGACTCGCGGCCACACTCAGTTCAAAACAGTCTGCAATTTTGTGGGATTGAATCGGCAATAATTGCCGACTTCAAGCGCTCACGCGTTTGCCCGTGCTTTCACGGTACGACTCTTTCAATGGAGGTAACGACCAAAATATACAATCGCATTTGCAAATGTTCAACGAAAAGAAATAACATTTTGAGTCATATAACCGTATGATATAACAGTAATTTACACATTTAATGTATACATTTTTGACCAAAGCTGTGTTTTTTTGACAAATTCGCGGTCCGGCCGGACTATGTGTATTCTGGTGCGCGTATGGAACACTCGCTTCCCAGCAACAGTTCCGACTCGCCCATGGTGGAGCTTCGCGGCGTTACGAAGCGCTTCGGATCGCACTTTACCGCCGTCGATCACATCGATCTCACTATCATGACCGGCGAGTTCATCACGCTGCTCGGGCCGAGCGGGTGCGGAAAAACTACGCTGCTCCGAATGATTAGCGGTTTCGAGACGCCGACCGAAGGGGCGGTCCTGCTCGGCGGGAAAGATGTCACCTACGAGCCGCCCTATCGCCGCGATGTGAACCAGGTGTTTCAGAGTTACGCACTCTTCCCGCACCTCACGGTCGCGGACAACATCGCGTTTGGGCTACGAATGAAGAAAGTTCCGAAGCCCGAGATCGACCGCCGCGTGGCAGCGGCCTCGGCGATGGTTTCGCTCGGCGGATTCGAGCACCGCAAGCCCAGCCAACTTTCCGGCGGACAGCGGCAACGGGTCGCCCTTGCCCGCGCGATCGTCTGCCAGCCGAAAGTGCTGCTGCTCGACGAACCGCTCAGCGCTCTGGATGCCAAGCTCCGTCACGCCATGCAGATCGAGCTCAAACGCCTGCAGCAGAAGCTCGGCATTACGTTCGTCTTCGTCACGCACGACCAGGAAGAAGCCCTAACGATGAGCGACCGCATCGCGGTCATTAATAGAGGAAAGATCGAGCAGCTCGGCGAGGCGTCGGAGATCTACCACAAGCCGCGAACCACGTTCGTCGCCAATTTCATCGGGCAGGCGAATATCCTCGAATCCACCCTGATTGAGCGCAACGGCTCTGAAGCCCGCGTTCGACTCGAAGGCGGCGTGGAACTCATCGTAAACGCCGCCAATCTCGCGCCAGACTCCAAGACGCCGCTGGTGTCGATCCGCCCGGAGAAGATCTGCCTGCACCACCGCGCGGAGCCCGGACCCAATGTGTTCGAAGCCACTGTGGTCGAGGAACTCTTTAAAGGGGCGATCGACCAACTCCTGGTAGAAACCGCCGCGGGCCTGCAACTGAGCGTGGTGGCCGCCAATGAATCGGTCACGCAGGATTCGTTCCATAAGGGCGAAAAAGTCTTCTGCAGCCTGCACCCGGACGATATCGTCGTCGTGCAGAACGAATAACGACGGGGCAATCACTTCATGAGCAAAATAGCCATCATCGGAGCCGGCAGCGTCGGGGCGACCATCGCGTACGCGTGCCTCATTCGCAAAGTCGGGCAGCAGATCGTGCTGTTCGACGTAGCCCGCTCTAAAGTCGACGCAGAAGTCCTCGATCTCAACCACGGCATCCAATTCACCGGCTCGCATACCGTGCAGGGCAGCGACGAGGTTGCCATCTGCGCCGGAGCCGACATCGTCGTCATCACCGCCGGCGCGAAGCAGAAGCCCGGCCAAAGCCGCATGGACCTGGCTACCGCCAACGCCAACATTTGCCGCTCACTGCTGCCGCAACTGCTCAAGGTGGCGCCCGACGCGATCTACTTGATGGTGACCAACCCGGTCGACGTGATCACGTACATCGCGCAAAAGATCAGCGGCCTGCCGGTGCAACGCGTGCTCGGCAGCGGCACCGTGCTCGATTCGTCGCGCTTCCGTTTCCTCATCGCCCAGCGATTAAAGGTGGCCGTGCGGAACGTGCACGCCTACATCGTCGGCGAGCATGGAGATAGCGAAATCCCGCTCTGGAGCAGCGCTGCTGTCGGCACGATCCCCCTACACGACTGGGCTGTCCCCGGGCACGGCAAACTGTCAGTCCGCGACCGCGTCGAGATCTTTCAGAACGTGAAAACCGCCGCCGCCCAGATCATCGAAGGCAAAGGCGCCACCAACTACGCAATCGGCCTGGCCACCGCAGATATCCTCGACGCCCTGCTCAGCGACATGCCGCGCATCTTGCCGGTCAGTTCCCTGCTCAAGGGCTACCGCGAGATCGACGACGTCTGCCTCAGTGTGCCCACGATCGTAAATCGCAAAGGCGTGGAGTTGACGCTGGACGTGCCCATGAATGAGAATGAGATCAGCGGACTGAGGAATAGCGCGGAAACAATCCGAGCCGCCATCAAAGCATTAGGTTTTTAAACGAGGAATGCATGTACACCGTGAGCAGCATGAGCCGACGACTGGCCGTTTCACTGATTCTGTTTGCAACCGGATGTTCGTCGCACGCGATCAATTTTCACGCGGTCGATGCCGATACGCATCGGCCGATTCGCGACGTCGATGTGTTCACCGTTCAGATCAGCCACGACATGGTGATGGACGTCGTCGGCAGCGGCAAATGGGCACGCACCGACGCCGACGGTAACGTGAAGGTCAAGCTCTCGAGCAGTAGCCCAATCTACAAAGTCCTGTTCGATAAACGCGGCTACCAGCACACGGCGGCCTTCCCGAACGTCACGGATCACACGGTGCGAATCCAGTCGCCCGTCACGCCAAACGACCCCAACGGCGGCAAGACGATCGACGAATCCGACCCGGTTGAGGTGACCCTGAAGAAAGACCCGACCGTTCATTAAACGTGTCGGCCGAACAGGGAGCGACTGATGATGCGACGCATGTTCCTCTTGCCGATGTTGCTGCTGTTGCTGGCGAGTTCCCTTTCGATCGCCGGCATCGTGGGAACCTACCGATACACTGCCGCAAATCGGGCCGCCAATCGCGTGAAGTGCGCAGCGGGCTTGCGGCAGATCGGCAAAGCGCTCCTTCTGTACGGCAATGGCCCGTTCCCGCGAACGCCTGCAACAACTCGCCCCGCCGTCGCCCGCTAAATCCCCCGCGCCCGTGCCGGATTGCCGCATTCGCCCGCTGCCGCTACAACATTCGACCATGGCACCAAATAAAATTTACATCGGCGTAGACATCGGCGGCACCAAGGTCGCCGTTAACGGCATAGACCAGCACCGCAAGCCCATCTCGGCCCAGTGGCTGGAAGTCCCCTCGCACTCCGACAAGGGCCCCGACGCGACGATCAAGCAGATCGTCGCCGGCCTGAAGGCGTTCCTCGAGCGCGAAAAAATCGCGCACGACCAGGTAGCCGCACTCGGCATCGATAGCCCCGGCCCCGCCGACATCGATGGCAAGATCCAGCGCTCGGCCAACATGCACCCTGCGTGGGAAGGCTTCCAACTCCGCGAAACTGCCGAGCAAGAAGTCTCCGCCGCGCTCGGCCATCCGGTGCGCGTCACCTACGAGAACGACTGCAACGCCGCCGGCCTGTGGGAAAGCCACGTCGGCAATCCTGAAGGCACCGAGGTGATGGCCCTGCTCGCCCCCGGCACTGGCCTCGGCGGCGGCATCGTGATCAACGGAAATCTCCTCCGCGGCGCCCGCGGCATGGGCGCCGAACTCGGCCACGTCGAAATCGTCCACGCGCCCTTCATCGAAGGATGGGTCCCCAAGTGCGGCTGCGGCCAAACCTACTGCGCCGAAGCCTACGCCTCGATGGCGGCCCTGGGCAAAATCCTCCGCATCGCGTTGCCGATGGAAAAGTACAAGAACCACCCGCTCAACCAGATCACCGGCGCAACGGAAGACGAAACCTGGAAGAAGCGAGCCTTCGGCGTGCGCGGCCTCGCCGCCAAGGGCGATGAACTCTGCCAAGCTATCTTTGACTGGCAAAGCCAAGCCATCGGCAAACTCTGCCGCCAGGTCGCCGACACCATCGACCCCGACCGCATCGTCATCGGCGGCGGCTTCATCGAAGGCGGCGAGCAACTCACCGCCCGCATCATGAAGACGATCCAGGAAACCTTCAAACAACTGAGTTTCAAAAAGCACGCGGCCGAGGTGAAGTTCGAAGTCGCCCGCTCTGGCGACCAGGCAGGCTGCCTCGGCGCGGCCGTGAGCGCGTGGCAGGTCGCCAATCGCAAGTAAGACCGTCGCGGGATTATCTACACCCCAAGCATGCTCGGCCGTCCGGGCAGCTTGGGGTGTTCTTGTTTCAACTGGCACTCGGCTGGCTCCTCGGTTAGACGTAACCGGCATGAAAGCTGTCACCCGATTTCGAAGCGTTGCTGTCGCGTTGATTCTGGCTGCGATGTTGACAGGCGTGTCGGCCGCGGAACTTTCGCTGGAGAAGGCCCGCGATCTGCGGAAGGAAGCGGCCACCGCTGATGAAGCGATCGGCCGGGTGATCGATCAGGCAACCTCGCCGGACGTTAAGAAAGACGCGACGGCAGCGAAGGAAGCGATCGGGCATATCAGCACCGAGCTAGATAGCGTCATCAAAACCGCTGAAGCAGCGGCGGCGGATATTTACGACGGCGGAAAGAAGTATCCGCCGGCTTCGAGTGTTGAGATCACGAGTTTTGACGTGCCCGTCGGTGCCACCGAGGTGCACGTGCCGGTCACTATGGACAAGCCGAGCGTGAACACGGTGATCGCCCACATCCGCGTGTACGACGGTAAGGGCGGCCGGGCGAATCCCGACACCCGCAAGGCGGTCATCTTCCGCCCCGGCGATCCGCTGACCAAGACGGCCACCTTTGCCGTCAAGGAAATGACCGAAGGCAATACCGTCAAAGCCGTGCAGCAGGAAGAACCCGACGGCGGCAAGCGCAAGGGCGGCGGGATCAATATCACCGCCAAAGCCGGTGCGAAGAACGATCCGATCGAAGGCGGCCGCGCGGCGCTCAAGTTCGAGCCGTTTGGAACGCTCGCCTACTCCGAAACCGGGCAGACGATTCAGTTCGACGACAACGGCGGGCCGAAGAATTTTTCGACGGCCCTCTCGCACGGCCGCACGCAGGTGGGCAACGGCGAGACCGGCTACTACGGCACGGTCGACATGAACGGATTTTCTCGCACCGAAGAAGGGCTTGTCCTCACCAGCCGGCGATTGGATACACCGATGAAAGTCGGCTCGCCGGCGCTGGAGTATCCGTTCCTGGCCGTCATGCTGTCGGGCCATAAGACATCGGAGACGTATTTCAAATACGGCAGCGTGGAGTGGGTGGCGAGGATGCCGAATCGGCGAGGATCGTGGCCGGCGCTGTGGCTGCTCCCGGTCGCGGGGTGGCCGCCGGAGATCGATGTGTACGAAGGGTTCGGCTACAACGGTTCGTGGGTGTTTGCGTCTGACCTCTCCAGCAACCTGCACGGCGGCGACCACAATCAACGTATGTTCACCCGGCCGGCGCAGCGCATGAAGATGTCGAGCTTCGGCCTGCCGAACACGCTCGATTCCGAGTTTCACACGTTTTCGTGCACCGTCACCGAAGAGCTCATCACGATGTTCGTCGACGGCGTGGAAACCATGCAATACGCCAACCCGTTCAAGGGCGAAACGTGGTATCCGCTTACCAACGTCGCCTGCAAGGCCAAGCCCGACGCGGCCTACGACGACGGCTCGGCGGCAATGGTGCTCAAGTCGCTGAAGGTGTGGCGAAAGGATTAGCCTTCGGCGTCGGTGAACGGCCCTGCGTTTTGACGAGCAAGCGATTCCCGTACCGCGACGCCAGACATTTCCGCCACTTCCTTCTTCGCCGCCACTCCCATCGCCGCCGCGCAGCCAGCCGCTTCGCCTAGCGCCATCGCGGTGACCGTCACGCGCGTCGACGCTGCCGCCATCGCGGTCGCCGAGTGGCACCGGCCGGCCACCAGCAGGTTAGAGATCGTCTGCGGCAGGATGCTCCGGTGCGGAATGTCGTACGCGTTCGGCCAGAACGAGGGTACCGTGTTGCAGTCGCCGGAGGTGGCTTCCTGCGGGTGAACGTCCAGATACCAGCACCCAGTGGCGATGGCGTCGTCGAAACGCTTGTCGGCCTTGATGTCTTGCTCGCTGATCACGTGCTGGCCGACGATCCGCCGCGTCTCGCGCACGCCGATGTACGGGGCGGCTGCCAGGAAGTACGAGTCTTCCATTCCCGGCACGCTCTTTTTCCACCGCTCGAACATCACCCACGCGTCCGATCGCGCCTGCATCTCGGCCCGCGTGAGGTCGGCCGCGCTGCTGGCGTCGCCCGGCACGCGGATCACGTGAAGGTAAATCTCGTTCTCGGCGAACATGAACATGATGCCCGGCCCGTAGAACGACTTGATCTCGCCGGCCTTCAAGGCCGCCTCGCACTCGGCGCGGCAGCGGTTGTTCAGTTCTTCATTCGGCTGCACGTTGCCGATGCGGAAGTGCAGCGTCATCGGCTGCAGCGGATGCGTCTTTATCACGGGCGCGCCCGACCACGCAGCGATGTCGCCGTCACCCGTCGCGTCGATTACCACCTTCGGTTTGATCGTGACCAGCCCGTCCTTGTTGGCCACGCGCACCTCGGCGATGCGGCCGGACTCTACCTTCACGTCGCACGCGAAACTGTGGAACAGGACATCGAGCCGCCCGCGCTCGGCCTGTAGCAGGCGATCGGACACGAGCTTGAACCGCTCGATGTTTTTGATCGGCACGCACACGTGCTTCATGTCGATCGGAAAATGCGGGAGCAACTCGATCAACTCCTCGGCGATGCCGCGTACGACTTTGCGGGCGGACTTTTTCTCGTACATACCGTCGAAGTAAGGAAGGCCCACGGCGGTCACGATTCCGCCGGCGAATCCGGCCCGCTCGATCATGAGCGTTTTCGCGCCGTTGCGTGCCGCGGCTAGCGCCGCCGCCAGTCCGGCGCAGCCGCCGCCGCATACGAGTACGTCTGTTTCGATTGTGGGTCCTGCCATCGATTGGTTCTCCTGTATGGCCGCACGATAGATGACGAAGAAATGCGCCGCGATGCTGCCGGCGAACGGGGGGCCAGATCGGTTCCACGGGTGGAACACGGCGAGCCGAAAAATCACAAGGGTGTCATCCTGAACGTACTCGCGAAGGATCTGCGTCAATTGTCGATCGATGCCAGATCCTTCGCGAGTACGCTCAGGATGACATACCTTGGTATTGATTTCTGAGACTCTGGCCCTACCCGCTCTTGATCGCCTTGGCGATGAGCTTTGCGACTTTCTGCACGCCGGCCGCCAGATCGGCGCGGTCCCATTCCTGCCAGCGGGCGGGATTGAAGACGAACGTCACCGCCAGTTGCGAGATGCCCCGCCCCATCGGCACCACAGCGGCCACGGAGTAGACACCCAGCTCCGAACCGCGGAGATTCCACGCCACCTTCTCGCGGCGCACTTGCGCGATCTCTTTCAGAAACTTGGCAGGATCGGTGTTGGTGAACGGAGTCATTTTCGGTTCCGAACCGGTTGGAGCGAATCGCTTCCACTCGTCCGGCGGATACTGCGCAATCAACGCCTTGGCGGGCGAAGAAATGTACACCGGCAGATTGGCGCCGAGCACGCCGGTGTCGGCATCGGGACCGACGGCGAAGACCGTGATCGCGCGATCGGTCCCCAGCACTGACAGAAAAATACTGTGGCCGCGGTGAGCACTTTCGCGTTTGATCACCTCGTACGCGCGTGGCGAGGGGCCGAAGCGCGAACTCAAGCTGTTGATAAATCGGAAAATATCCGCACTGAGCGCGTACCGCTTACTCGCCGGCGACTGGTTCACGAAGCCCGCTTCGATCAGCGTCTGCAAAAGCCGGTACGCCGACGACTTGGGCATCTCCAGCCGCGCCGCCACCTCGGTGACGCCCAGCGTGCGCGGCGAATCCGCCATCGCCTGCAGGATGCGAAGACCGGCGGCGAGCGAATTCACCTTGGGGCTGTTGTGATGATTGCGCGGTCGATTCATGGTGAGTGGCTGAACGATATCGCGTCGACGAAAATTTTCACGTTTCGTTATTTTCAGCGGTACAATTACCGAGGAGAAACGTGGCACACTTTGTTCTCAACTATCAAGCGGTCGATCCCCGGCGTGCCCGACGCGGGCGGTTGGTTGAGATCCTTGTGCTCATCGGACTCGTGACCGTAAGTATCAGCTATCTGGTGCCCGTCCAGAGTTCAAACTGCGGCCCCCGCCGAACCTTCTCTACCAACGTTCCGACCACCGCTCAGCCGGCCAAGTGAAATGGAGAAATGGACTCGAACGCTCCATTGAATTACCAACCCGGCAAGCCACGCCGCTCGCGTGCCCTGCTGTACACGCTGCTGGCTGCAGCAGGTCGCGGGACGGCGTGTCGCCGGTGCGATATCCGACGACGCAGCCGAGTGGGCTAGGCTGGCGGTGACCCTCCAGATCAATTTAAGCAGTCGGCCGAAAGCGCCGTCATCCTGAGCGTACCCGCGAAGGATCTGCGTCAATCGTCGATCGATGCCAGATCCTTCGCGAGTACGCTCAGGATGACGAGACTTTGATTATGACAGCCCAATGCATTGCTTGATGCATGACGCCGATGCCAACTTTCGTTTCGAACGCACCTTTGCGATCGTAAACTCGCTGCGCCGCTTTTAAAGCGCCGTGAGCGACACGCGCAAAATGACAGATCCAGAAATTAAATCGACGCTATTCGCTCGCGGCCGAGGGTTTTTGCCTCGGCGGTGCGCGCACGGCGTGCGGCCGGCGCACCGCCGCAGGGAGATACGGAGGCGCGGGTGATGCCGTGCTTCTCGTCGCGTCGTTGGCGACGGCTCTTTGACAAGTGAATAGCAGTGCGTGGCGCGCGGCCGAGTGGTTTGGGCACCTTTCGAGGCACTTTTGGCCCCCTTTTGTTGCCTTTTGCCACCTTTTCGTACCTTTGGTCACCCACCCGGATCGGCCTAATTGATGGCAGGGCCGCGAGTTGTCGGCCTGAGAGACCGCTGGAGACATATTCTCGGACTGTCGCTCGCCATCAGTCGCGGGGGAACGTTAAGCCGCATCCTTCGAAAAGCCTTGACTAGCGAATCGTTCGGAAGCGTACGGAATGGTCGGACGTTGAACCGTCACTTTCCGGCACTTTCCGTCACTAAACATCACTGAACGTCACTAAACGGCAGTGCGGCTTTTCGGCCAACCGCTGGCCGGGCCGGGAGTTGGGCGGATGGCGGGTCGGCCGGCGAGAAAATTCGCAGGTGCGCGTTACGTCGTCCGTTTCGTCGCGGCGTTCACGTTCAGTTCGAACAGCGTTTCCCACTCGGCCCGCTGTAGCGCGATGAGCGTTTCGAGCTTTGGGTCGTCCTTCACGTGGCTGGCTTCTTCGGCCAGGTCGACCAGCGCGTCGGGATCGAAGCCTCCCAGCAGAACGGCGCTGACGTGCTGGGCGACCTTGGAGCTTCGAACGATCTCGGCGGCTTTGGGGGCCATCGCCTTTCGCACAGGATGGCTGGCGGCTTTGGCGTACCAGTACTTGCTGTTGGAGAAATCGCCCTCCCGGCGGTGCAGAATGGCGTGCCAGTAGCTGCCTGTGGCGGTGTGAATGCCCTGGCTGATGGTGTGCGATTCGTCGAGGCAGTCGTGCCACAGCCACAGGCCGGCGAGCGCGGCCTGCGCCTCGTCTGACCGGGCGACCGGTTTGCAGAAGATCGACGCGGCGCTGAGACTTTTCAGGATTTCCCGTGCGGGGGCAAAGCCATCGGTCACGACGAGCTTTTTATACGCGTTTTGGGCGTTGAGCTTGAGCAGTTCCTGTACGGGCTGGCTGAGGGCGCTGGTGTCGATCATTTTCTTAAACTCCGGAGGGCCGTTCGTCCGATAACTCGTAATAGATTGTACGCCCCACCCGGCTGCGCATGCACGCCCGGTGGCAAGCTGGAAATTAACCGTTTCGGAGAAATGCCATGTTCGCTGGAAAAATTGTTCGCGTCGCGTTGTTCTCTTTGACTCTTGCCGCGGCGGCCGTTGGATGCGCGGGTCGGACCTCGGTCATCCCGAATTCCGATGAAGCGCTGCGTAAGAAGCCCGCTGAATTTGCCGCCGACGCGGTGAAGCGATTCCCGTATCCGGCTGGAAAGGCGACGCTCGTCACCGGGAAGGCAGATGTGGATGTGATGCGCGACATCGTTCAGCTTTGTAATCTGTCGAACGAGCCGTGGATGGACATCGACGTGTGGGTGAACGGCGGCTACGTGGTTCACGTGCCCAAGATCGAATCGAACGGCGGCATTCGCACGCTCGACTTCCAGATGATGTTCAACGAGAAGGGCCAGTCGTTCCCGACTGACAACGACAAGTACCCGGTGAAGTCGGTCGAGATCTTCAAGGACGGCAAGCTGTACAAGGTGCAGATCGTCGTCAACTAGTTTCTGCCAACAGGTCTTCCCTGGAGGCGCGAGCGAACACCCACGTTGCTCGCGCCTTCTCTATTTCATAGCCTCGGCCCGACGCGTCACTCGACGATCTCTTCCCACTCCGATACAACCTGCGCATGACTTACTCCGCCACACAGGCCGAGGAAAAGCGGGCGATGATCCTGTCGCTCGTGGTGGGCATTGTGCTGATGGGGATCAAGTTCTTCGCGTACGCGATGACGGGGTCGGCCGCGATTTTCTCGGATGCGATTGAAGGCATCGTGAACGTGCTGGCGTCGTGCTTCGCGCTGTACGCGGTGTCGCTCGCCGCCCGGCCTGCTGATGCGGAACACCCGTACGGGCACGGCAAAATCGAATTCATGTCCGCGGGATTTGAAGGCGGCATGATTCTGATCGCGTCGCTGGTGATGGCGGCGCGCGTGGTTGAAGAAATCATTCGCGGGCCGAAGATCGAAAACGCCGGCGCCGGTTTGTTGCTGATCGGCGTGGCGATGATTGTGAACGGCGCGGTCGGCTATTACGTGGCGCGCAAGGGCCGGCTGAACGGATCGATCACGCTCGAAGCCGACGGCAAGCACCTGCTCTCCGACGCGGTCACCAGCGGCGGCGTGCTGATCGCACTGGCAATCGTGCGGCTCACCGGTTGGGCGTGGGTCGATCCGATCGCGGCAACGCTCGTGACGCTGTACATCGGCTACATCGCATTCGGTCTGCTGCGGAAAGCGGTCGCGGGGTTGATGGATCAGCAGGACATCGACGACGAAAAACGCCTGACCGATTTGCTCGACAGCCACATCGGCCCGAAGGGAAAAGACCCGCACATCTGCTCGTATCACAAGCTGCGACATCGCCACAGCGGCCGATATCACTGGGTTGATTTTCATATCATGGTGCCGGCGTTTTGGGATATCAGTCGCGCGCATTCAGTCGCGAGCGCGATCGAGTACGAGATCGAACAGATGCTCGGTGAAGGCAACGCGACGGCGCACGTCGAGCCGTGCACGACGGTGGACTGCCCGAACTGTGCTCGCTGAAAGAGTCGGAATCCGATTTAGCGATTGAAGTTTTAAGCCTTGCCCTGCCGATGTTTTGCGACCGTGTAATCCGAATGACTCGGAAAATTCAGGGAATTTTGTGCGCGAGGCATTGAAACGCCCTGATTTCTCGGTAGTTTATGCCAATCGGGACACAGGGTTGTGTCCCAGTCATGAAGGTTGGTGCTGAAAGGTGCTGATCGAATTGACAGCCGGCGGCGGAGGGCCGCGGCCGGCGGGTGTAAGGCTCCCGACGCTCCACCCGCGTCCGATGCGGGTCGCTAATCGCGATCTGATCGAACCACCGTCTCTGAAGGAGATCCCTATGGCCAAGGCCATGACCAAGTCCGAGATCGCCGCCACGCTCGCCGAAAAGGTCGGCATCTCGAAGAAGCAAGTCAGCGCGTTTTTCGCCGCTCAAGCCGAACTGGCTTACAAGCAGGCGAAGAATCAGTTCGTCGTTCCGGGCCTGGGCAAGCTCGTGCTCGCCACCAGCGCTCCGCGCGAAATGGTGATGCGCTTCGGCCCCAAGGCCGGCCAGACCGTCAAAGTGCCCGCCAAGCGCCGCATTAAGTTCCGCGTCGCCAAGGCCGCCAAGGATGCAATCCTGGGCGCGAAGAAGTAATTCTTCGATCCTGACGTAAATCAGCAAAGCCCACGGATCGCCATCCGTGGGCTTTGTTTTGTCCCCGTGTTTCGCCAGGCGCAAGAAAAAACGCCCGAACCTCCGCAGGTCGAGCGTTTGAGTACGACTAGTTTGTCTTCGCAGTTTAGCTGGCGGCGCTGACGTAGGGCAGGAGGCCCATGTAGCGGGCCCGCTTGACCGCCTTGGCGATCATGCGTTGCTCCATCGCGTTGGCGCCGGTGCGCTTGCGCGACTGGATCTTGCCGTTGCCGCTCAGCATTTTGCGAAGCGACTCGGTGTCTTTGTAGTCAATATAGGTGGTCCCGGACGCGGTCGTGCGGGCGATCTTCAACTTCGGACGGTTGAAGTTCTGAAAAGCTTCTTTTTTTTCCCGGCGTTCGCGGGCGGATTCAGGCTTTGCCATCGGTCACTAGCTCCAAGTAAAATCGAGCCGGGAAGTGTAGCAACCGAGCCGGGGAATGCAAGACCAGCCTGATTTTCGAAGAAAATGGTGTCGGTAAGGGGAAAAGCCGAGGACTCCCAGCCGGGCCGGACGGCGGATTCGTGGATCGATTACGCCACTCGGCTTGAGCCCGGTCGGGCGGATTTGACCTCGTACAACGCCTTGTCCGCTAGCGCCAGAAGCTCCGGCGCCGACGCGACGTTGCTCGAAATAAGGCTCGCAACGCCAATCGACAGGCGTGGCGCGCGCGACACCTTCAGCGTCTTGGCCAACCCATCCACCAGCGACCGTAGCCGATCAGCCAACGAGGCGGCCACTTCAAACGTCGCGCCCGGCAGCACGACGACGAACTCATCGCCGCCGCAGCGGTAGGCGGAGTCGTCGGCTCGAATCGTCGACCGGATAAGCTGCGCGATCTGCTTGAGCAGTTGATCGCCCGCGGCGTGGCCGAGCGTGTCGTTGAGCGTCTTGAAGTAATCGACGTCGATCATGAGTACCGACAGGTCGTCGGCCTGTTGCCGGCATTGCTCGATGAGGGCGGGAAGCTGCTGGTCGAGCGATCGGCGGTTGTAGAGCGTCGTGAGCCCATCCCGCGTGGCCTGCTGCTGCAGCGAACCGATCTTCCGCTCGAGAGACTCGGTGCGCGTCATCACCCGCAGTCGCGTTTCATGTTCGAGCGCGGCGATGCGTGTGCGCTCGAGGCGAAGGTCTCGCATCAACTGCTGGATCTGTGGGATGAGCGGGGCGAGGCCCCCTTCAATGGTCGATAGTTCTTCGATCGGGCACCGGCCGCTGCGAACCTGCGGGATCATCAACTGCAGTTTTCGGATCGGCTGCATGAAGTGGTACCAACGGGTGAATGCACCCCAGCACCCCGCCGCCAAGGCAGCACCCGCGAGCAATGCGGTAAGCAGCCAGTTGGTTTGCGGAAGATCGTCACCGACCACGCGCCGCAAAATCCAGGTGACCGCGCACGCGCCGAGCAGAATGATCGCGACCTGGACAGCCGCAAGCAGAATCTTCCCGTGCCGCCCTGCTCGGGTGTACGGTGCTGGCGTGGCGGCGACAATGGGGAGCGACGTCGACGCCGTTTTAGCGTCACGCGACGTGGCAACAGTGCTGTCGACCGACGAATCGGGTGTGATGGAAGTAATCTGCTCTGACATCTCAACTTGCATCGTCCGAATCAGGCGTGTAATTCACTTCACGCACCGATAATCTGCCACGCCGCGGGCGCGCCAGAAACATTTTCGGACGGCCGATCCGTGCAGGGATCGAACGACTACTCGACGAAATCGAAAACCCGTACGCGGTCCCACGACGCCTTGTTGCGGGCGATGAAATCCAAGTGCGTCGGGTAAGTCTGATAAACATCGTGGGCGGCCGAATCGTCCAGGATGACGCACAGGCCGACGTCGTACGAATTGTCGACGACATCGCGCGGCGTCATCGCCGGTTTGCCCATCCATAGGTGCTTCACGCCGGGAATCTCACCGAGCAGGCGGCGGCCGTCGGCGATGGTCTGGTCGGCGGCGGTTGAGGGAGCGTCTTTTTTCAGCCAGAAGTAAACGTGGTGAATGAACATGTCGCGATTGTAACGACTGCGCGGAAAATGCCGATGCCCACCCCTTCCTGCCTCGCTCATAACCAGGGAGATGGGAGTTAACCTGCCCGGTTCGTCCGTCGATACCTAAACAGTATGGACGACTCGACTCCCACGCTGAAGCTCACCGAAACTGAAGCCGAACGTCGTCGCGAGACGCGGCAGACGGCGCAGCTCAAGGTAACCCTGAACACGCCCGGACGGCCGGCGCGCGACGTGGTGACCAAAGATCGTTCGTTCAGCGGTATCTCCTTCGTTGCCTCTGAGCCGCTCTCGCTGGGGCACGATTGCCACGTCGAGCTTGAAAACGCAGATCAAACGTTTGCCCGCTTCCTCGCCAAGGTTGTTCGTTGCCGCCGCATTGCAGACAACGAATACGAGATCGCCGTTCAGTTCCGTCGCCAAATCGCTGCGTGATCTGTTGATCGCCTTACAAAACGATCGGCCACCGATCCATCCGCTCCCAAACCCGTCCCTACTTTCTTGCGAAAAGCTGCCGAAAAAAGTGGCGATAAATGCCATTTTTCGGGCCAAAATTCCCGGTTTCGAGAAAAATGGTCGACCGAACGAACCTTTGGGGGTTATCCGCCATAGAACAATAAGTACGCGGTACACATGTCCGTCGTAAAAGAAACGTGGGTGGGCTTAAGAGGTGAGATCATGTCGGCAACACAATTTGAATCTATGAGTTTGCAAGAAGTTAAAGAGAACCTGGAAGACCTCGTCAACACGGTGGCCCGCGGCAAGAAACGCGTAGAGATCGTGAATGACTCTGGCGACCGCTGCGTAGTGATCTGCAAGACGGAACTGGACAGCTTGGAAAAGGCGATCGCGATTCTGTCTGACACGAACGAATTCAAGGACATCTGCTCGAGCCTCAATCAACTCGCCGCCGCAACGTCGAATCAACCTTGCGTGGCGTAAATCGGCTGACCAATCGCCTGCAGTTTTGGCGCGTGACGGGCAAGTACGCGTGAAGGCCGCAGGCGATTTCTTGCGCCCTGCAAACTAGTCTTTCTCTCACTGCTCCATCAACTGTTCAGGCAACGGCTGCGCGACGGCCGGCGAAGCGGGCGCTTTCTCATTTCGAACTGCTTTCAGAATCACGTCGATCCGCTGTTGCACCTCGGCTGGTTGACCGGTCCGAAGCTCGCCGAGTACGCCGGACAGGGCCGGACCGATCGCCGCGAGCTGCGCCTCGGCGCGATCGCGCGCTTTCCAATCCTCGGCGTTCAATTGACCTACCAGCACCTTGATCCGATCGACCACCTGCGCCGGCGGCCGCGCCTGCGGATTGCTGTAGATGTCCATCAGCGCCACCGGCACCTTCATCGGTACGCCGCTGGCGAGTGATACGTCGAGCGAGTCGTTCTCGAGCTGGCCGCTTAGTGAGGCGTTATCCCACAGTGTGATCTGGACTTCGCCGGGTGCGCCCTTGCCGCGCTGCAGGCTGCGAATCTCCGGCCCGTTCACCGTGAGCGTGTCGAACGCCGTCTGCACCTTCAACACGCCAGCGATCGTTCCGACGAACTGGTCGGTATTGGTGAGATTCAGCGTAGGTGAGTCAGAATCGACATCGTCAATGTGCGTTGAAAGCTGCAGCCGCCGCATCGCGCTGATGGGGAACGCGACCGACTGTCCGGTCGTTGCGAGTTTCATTTCCATCGCATCGCCTGCCACGATCCCGACGAACTTGGAGCCGTCGGTGAGCTGAATTTCATGAACGGCCTGCTCGTCGCTGACGAACACAATCGCCGCCACGGCCGAGGGTTTAATCGACAGCGTGCCATACCGCGTGGCAACACTGATGGCCGCCGTCGGCGGCTGCACGATCATTCGATCGCCGCCGCGGAGCGTGAGGAACGGCTTTTCGAACTTCAGCTCTTCCGGCTCGTCGGCGCGCTTGCGATAGCCCATTCGCGTAATCTGCGATAGCGGCACATTGGTTGCCTGGCCGTTGGTGAGTTCGAGCTTGATGGAATCGCCTTCGAGCTTCCCGCCGAAAATTTCGCCTTCAGTGGTCACCAGCAGTTGCCGCGGGCGGAACTCGCCGGACGAAAGCTCCGCGATCACCCGCTCGGCTGGCAGTTCCACCGCACCGAAGAACGTGTTGAGCTTGTACTTGGCCTGTTTGATTGTGCCTTTGTACTGGTCGCCGCTGCGGAGCTCGATCACGTCGAACAGTTCGCCGCGGAGGAGGTCATCATCGCTGAGGAACTTTTCCGATCGGGGGAAATTCGCCAGCCGCTTCGCCAGCTCGGGCGACATTTCCTTAACGATGTCCTTGTCGGTCAGCTCATCGAGCACTTTGCCGGCGTCGCTGGCGTTTGCACGCCGACAGACAAGATGCGTAATCACCACCATTTGCTTGGCCGGCACTTCCACTTCCCAGAAGACGTCGACGTTGTCGCTTCCCTGCTGTGGCGCGTAGCGCGGAACTAGCTTGCTGCCGCGGCCGGCGCCGATCAGCGCCACGCAGTTGCCTTGATCGCCAATGACTTCACCGACCAGCGTTTTCTTCTTTTCATCCACCAGCGGCTGCGCGATTTGAACCGAACCGCCCATGTTGAAGTTCACGCGCAGCGTCGCCTTCACCGGATTGGCCGACGCGTTTTCCAGAATTTCGGTGTAGCGGATATACGAAAGCTTCGAATTGCACCCCAGCCGCCGGCTGACGGTGAGGCCCGCGGCTTGCACGGGCGAGAAGACGAGCTCGTTGGTATCCGGATCCATCTGCGGGGCCGCACCAGACGAAAACTGGGTGTCGCCAATGAAGAGGCGTCCGCCGCCGTCGAAGAGATCGTTGCCGCCGTCGCCGATGGAGGCGTCGGGCTGCACATCCCACGTGCTGCCGCGGTCGTCGCGAAAGACGTACGGCATCTGCACCGGCTGAAGTGCGGGCTTTTCCTTGGCGAACGCAGAACAGGTCCAGAGCCCGATCAAAGTCACGCCGATCCGCGTCGCCGTTCGGGCCATCGATCGATCCGTCATGGGCTACCTCACAACACTGCGCCGGTTCCGACTTCGTATCATCGAAAGTCAGATGGGGACCGTCCAGCAAATAATTCAACAGCAACTTGACGCTAATCCTGAATCAGCGGCAACGCCTGCACGCCACCCGGCTGCGGATTGGCGGCAGGTACAGATTTGTCCTTCGCCGCGCCAGTCAACGCCTTCGCGATCGCGTCAATCCGCGTCTGCGCCTCGGCCGACTGCGTCGGACGCATCTCGTTCAGCACCGTCATCACGGGCATTCCCAGACTTACAAGCTGCTCCTGAGCGCGGTCGCGTTCTTTCCAGTCATCGGCGTTGAGTTGCTTCACCAGCGATTTGATCTGCTCCGTCATCGCCGATGGCGGTTGTGGGAGCGGCTGGTCGTATTCCTTCATCAGGCCGAGCGGCACCTTTATCTCCAGGCCGCTCTGGGTTTTGATAGACAGATCCGCCTCCACGAGCCGGCCGCTTACGGTCGCGCCGTCCCACAGTTTGATCTGCACGTCGCTGGGGCTCTCCTTGATGCGCTCCAGGTGCGCGATCTGCTCGCCGGCGATCTGCAGCGCGTCGAACGACGTTTCAATATGCAGCAATCCCGTCAGCGAGCCGACGAAATGATCGCCGCTAGCGGTATCGAGCGACGGCCCGTCGGTCTCCGGCGCGTCTTCCATGTTCTTGAACTGCCACCGCAGCAGCCGTGCCGCGTCGAGCTTGATTGGTGCGTCGGCCCCGTCACGTTGCAGGTCCACTTGATCACCGGCGAACAGCCCGGCCAACGTGGTTCCATCGGTGAGTGTCAGCTCGTGCACGCTCGACACTTCCGACTGCCAGTCGATCGACGCAATCGAGCTCGGATCCACCGCCAGCGTGCCGTACCGGCTGGCGAACGTGATCGGCCCCTTTGGCATGTTCACGAAAAGCCGCTCGCCGGTGCGAAGCGTGACGTAGGGCTTGTTGAAGACCCACTCTTCCGGCTCATCGGCGCGCTTGCGATACCCCAGCCGCGTGATCTGCCCCAGCGGGATTTTCGTCACTTGGCCGCTGGAGAGTTCCAGATCAATCGCCTGCCGGTCGAGCAATCCGCCGATGACCTGGCCGTCGATCGTCACCACCAACTGCCGCGACTTGAACTGCCCGATGTTGAACATCGCGATGACTTTATTCTCCGGCAGCTCCACCGGCCCGAACGCGGTCGTCAGCTTGTACGTCGGCGTCTTGATCGTTCCCTTGAACTGATCGCCGCCGGCGGTTTCGATCACATCGAACAGGTCGCCGCGGAGCAGTTCCAGATCGCCGACTGAGTTATCCGCCCCGCCGAAGTTCATGATGATTCGGCGAAGGTCGCGCGGGATGTCCTTCATCAGTTTGCGCTCGTCGAGCGAGTTGACGAACTCTTCCCCCGCCGCCGGCGACGCGGCCGAGCCGTGCAGGTGCATGATCGCCGCCTCCTTGCCAGCCGGGATCACCAGCGAGTAGCTGCTCGACGCGAAATTGTTGCCGGTGCCAAAATTGCTGACCGTTTTTAACTTCGATCGCTTGCCGTTGTAGATTTCAACCACGCTGCGCCACCCCTGGTTGCCGGTGGAACCGATCCACCCGAGCGGCTGGCCTTTGCGTTTCGGGTCGGTGATCGGGGAGCCGCCGTTGGTGGAGTAGTTGAAGTTGCTCTGCACCGTGAAATCAAAGTGCTGTTCCTTGGCTGTATTATTTTTGAACACGTCGATCATGCGGACGAACCCGGTCGACTGATCGAACTTGACCCGGCGGGTGAACTGCATTTCGCCGATCACGAGGTTGTCGATCACGACTTCGCCGGTGTTTTCGTCCACCTTGGCCTGGTTGTTGTTCTGCTGCGTGCCTTGGTTGTTGGACATGATCATCGCGCCCTGGCTGAAGAGCGGCATGTTTCCCTGTTGTTGCAGGTAGCCGCCTTGGCAGAGCATCCACTGGTTGCCGTTGCTGTCGCTTTGAGCAAATGGCAGGTTGATCGTACCGCTGGTGCCGGGACCGGCCATCACACGCTTGCGCGCGACCGCCGTTCCGTGGAAGGTTACGATGATGAGCAGGATCAGAATGGCAGCAGCGCGGGAAAGGATTCGCATAGGGTGCCCTTGATTTTAACAACCGATACTAAAGCGTCTTGTGCAGCCAGATCACTTCGCCGTTCGTGTGTGCCAGTTCGCCGGTGATGCAGCCCGCGACGACCTTCGCCACGTCCGCAGGTGACAGCGTCTTTTCCGTCGGGTATTGCTCAGGCGTCACGAGCGATCGGAACATGCCCGTCTCCACCGCGGCCGGCGCAATCGCGTGAACCCGAACGCCGATCGCCTGCCCTTCGCGTGCCCAGCCCAGCGTCAGCAGGTTAATCCCCGCCTTGGCGGCACCATAGAGCGACAGCCCCTCGAACGGATCCCGCGCCGCGGCCGATGAGATATTGACGATCACACCGCCGTTTTGTTTCCGAAATGTCGGCCACACGGCTTGGCTGAGGAAAAACGTGGCTGAGAGGTTGGTGTCGATCGTCGCCCGCCACTCGTCGGCGGTCATTTCCTCGATCTTGCGGGAGGGTGCGTAGCCGGCATTGTTGACGATCGCATCAATCCGGCCGAACTCCTGCAGCGCCTGGTCGACCACGCGCCGCAGGGCGGCTTGGTCCGTCACGTCCGCGGGCGCCACGAGCGTCGCCGTTTTCACTTTGGCAGCCGCCTCGCGAAGTTCGGCTTCGTTTCGGCTGACGAGCACCAGCCGATACCCGCGGCCCGCCAGCGTTTCCGCCGTCGCCCGGCCGATTCCCCGGCCCGCTCCCGTGATGATCGCCACGCCGTCCTTCATCGCAGCATCGTAACACTCCGGCGACGCAAACGGGAAGACGGGCCGATAGATTGAAAGGATTGGAAACGGATTAAGTTTGTGTACACTATCATCCGCATGACGCCGGTCATCCTCCATCACGGCCTGTTCGGCACGGACGAAATCCGCCTCGGCCCGTTGCGGCGATCGTACTGGCACAACATCGACCGCGCCATCGCCGGCCGCGGGCATCCGGTCATTGCCACCCGCGTCCACCCGACGGCCAGCATCGAAACCCGCGCCCGCCAACTCAAGCAGCAGATCCTCGATCGTTTGGAAGGCATCGGCCAATCCGGCCGGCGGGTGGTGATGATCGCGCACTCGATGGGCGGGCTCGACGCGCGTTACATGATCAGCAAACTGGGGATGGCACGGCACGTGGAAGCGCTGATCACCGTCGCCACGCCCCACCGCGGATCGCCGTACGCCGACTGGATCGTCCGCAACCTCGGCGACCGTTTCGGCTTGCTGCGGTTCGCCACCCAGCTCGGCCTCGACCTGAGCGCCGCCGCCGATCTCACCACCACACAGGCGGTTCGATTTAACGGAGAGATCACCGATCACCCCGACGTGCGGTACGCGTCGGTCACGTGTGTGCGTCCGCGTCACCAGATGCCCGCGTTCGCGATCCACTCCCACTCAGTCGTCGGCGCTGCCGAGGGCGACAATGATGGACTCGTCTCAACGACTAGCGCCGCGTGGGGGGAGCCGCTCGATAGCTGGCCGATCGACCACTGGCAGGCATTCAACCGTCACTACACGATCCGCCACCGCACGGTCGATGTCGCGCCGCGCTACGTCGAGCTGCTTGGCCAATTCCTGGGCGCAAAAGAACGCAGGTGAGAAGAAATCAATCTTCTCACCTGCGCTCAATCAAATTGTGCGATTTAAATTACTTAGGCGGCCATCGGAAGCGGATCGAATTCGACCGCGACTCGGTAACCCACACCACTCGGGTCGCAGCGGATGACTCGGCCTTGGGCGTCCCAGCCGCGATTGATGCCCTGCGGCGGAAAGAAAACACTCAGCCGCTCGCCGGCCTTGATGGCGATGTTGCTGATCGCGCTCAGCCCGCCGAGCGACAGGTCGCGAAGAGCAAGGCTCAGGTGCGGGTGCTGCCGCGCTTCGATGGTATGATCCATCCGCATGCTCTCGATGTGAGCATGAACTTCCTTGCGAGGAAATACCCGACGCTCGGCGCCCTGGGCTTCCTGAAACGGACTTGGCATCTTTAAAACCGCGACCATGATTTAGGCTCCTCGAGAGAGATGAATTTGATCTCTTTTCGACCTTCTCATGATCGGCTACAACGACAGAAGAGTTTACCCATCTTGTCGTTTTAATTATCGGAGCTTGCATGGCTACCTCGGTTGGCAAAGTCTTTCTCGTTGGTGCTGGGCCGGGCGATCCGGGCCTGCTGACGGTTAAAGGCGCGAGATTATTGGCCGCTGCAGATGTCGTGGTGTACGACTATCTCGCCAACGCGCGGCTCCTCTCTCATTGCCCGAACGCGCAAAAAATATACGTGGGCAAGATGGCGGCCAGTCACTCGATGACGCAGGAGCAAATCAACGGCGTCCTCGTCGAGCAGGGACTCGCAGGCAAAAACGTCGTGCGACTCAAAGGCGGCGATCCCTTCATCTTCGGCCGCGGCGGCGAGGAGTGCCTAGCGCTCCACGACGCCGGCGTGCCGTTCGAGGTCGTCCCCGGCATTACCGCTGCCATCGCGGGGCCGGCGTATGCAGGCATTCCGGTGACGCATCGGGATTTCAACTCCTCGTTCAGCTTCATCACCGGTCATGAAAAAGAAGAGGACTACAAAGAGCCCGACGCCAAAGCCCGCGGCGCGGCGACCGGATCGTCAGATCTCGACTGGGCGTCGATCGCGAAGCTGCCGTGCATGGCGTTTTACATGGGGGTGAAATCTCTGCCGCGAATCTGCGCCAAGCTGATCGAGCACGGCATGAATCCGTCCACACCCGCCGCCACCATCCGCTGGGCGACGCGGCCGAACCAGCAAACGGTGACCGCCACCGTCGCCACGTTGCCGGATGCAGTTGTCGCGGCGAATCTCAAGTCGCCGGCGATCACGATCATCGGCCGGGTCGTCAGCCTGCGCGAGTCAATGAACTGGTTTGAGACGCGGCCGCTGTTCGGGCAGACGATCGTCGTCACCCGCACGCGCCAGCAAGCGAGCGACCTGTCGACGCAGCTCGAAGACCTGGGCGCCCGCGTAATCGAAGCGCCAACGATCGAAACCACACTGCCGGCTGATCTCGGCCCCGTCGACGCCGCGCTCAAACGAGCCGACGCGTTCGACTGGATCATCTTCACCAGCGCCGCCGGCGTCTCCGCGACGAAAGCACGACTGATGGCAACCGGATCCGACGTCCGAGTCTTCGGCGAAGCCAAAATCGCCGTCATCGGCAACGCCACCGCCGACGCCGTTCGCGATCAGCTCGGCCTGCGGGTCGATCTCTGCCCGCAATCCTTCGTCGCCGAAGCCCTCGCCGAGGAACTGGTGAAACTCGGCGCCGCCGGCAAGCGGTACCTGTTGCTGCGAGCCGACATCGCCCGGCCGCTGCTGCGCGAGCGGCTGCAGGAAGCCAATGCTGCCGAAGTGCTTGACGTGCCGGTGTACGAAACGCGTCCCGCCGCTGCGCTGCCTCCGGAGTTGCTTGAGGCCCTCGCCGCGAAAGAGGTGACCGCCATCACGTTCACCAGCAGCAGTACCGCTAAGAATCTCGCCTCGCTCCTCGGTCCAACCTACCGCGAACAACTCGCGGGCCTGCAGGTCATCAGCATCGGGCCGATCACATCGCAGACGTTGATCGACTTGGGCCTGCCTCCGACGATCGAAGCGAAGACGTTTAACGTCGAGGGGATCGTCAACGCGATGGTTCGCTAGCAACGCGACGCCGAGCGAAGCGCATTCGCTTACATCGTCGCGTATCCGTCGATCAGCAGATCGAGTTTGCCGGTCGCCGGGTGAATGACCAGTCCGTGTACCGCAACGTCCTTGGGCAGCAGCGGATGATTCTTGATCATCGCCACGCTGCTCTTCACGCCGTCTTCCACGCGATCGAACCCGTGCAGCCATTCCGTGAGATTCACGCCCGAGTGCTGCAGCATATCGACCACCTGCGTCGGCACGCCCCGCGCGTATGCTTTTTCGAGCACGATGTCACTGCTGAGCCCCGTCATGCCACAGTTGTGGTGGCCGATGACCGCCACCTCTTCCGCCCCCAACTGGTAGATCGCCACCAGAATGCTGCGCATCACGCTGCCGAACGGATGCGACACAATCGCGCCGGCGTTTTTGATCATCTTAAAGTCGCCGTTGCGCATGTTGATCGCGCGGGGGAGCAGTTCCACCAGCCGCGTGTCCATGCACGTCAGCACGACGAGCTTCTTGTTCGGAAACACGTCCGTGGCGAACTCCTCGTACTCCTTGCTAGCGACGAAGCGTTCATTGTCCGACAGGATTTGTGTTAAGAGACTCATGGCAACTCGTAGGTTAGACGACCAAACGCGGTGGGGCAAATGGTTGCGGCGTTTTCGAATCGAGGCTCGGCCAATTGGCCCGCGCCAACGCCATCCGGTAACGTTACACCCATGCGAGCCACCACGATAGCGGCCCTGGCGACCGGACTGCTCCTTTCGATCAGCCTCGCCACGCCCGCCGCAGATCAGCCGCCGCAGGGGCCGGGGTTGGCGGCGAAGTATGCGGGCGACGCGGGCATTACCAAAAATCCGGCCGTGATCTTCGCCGACGACTTCGAATCCGGCGATCTGAAAAAGTGGGAAGACCCGCAAGGCACCATAGCGGTCGTCGATGAAAAGCCTAACAGCGGCAAGTACTGCGTCGTGGCGCCGATGGAGAAGGGCAAAAGCGAAGGCGGCGCCGCGAAGAAATGGTTCCTCCCAGGGGCCGATCGCGTCTTCGCCCGTACGTACGTGAAGTTTTCCGACGACTACCAGTACAACCATCACTTCCTCACGCTGCTCGCGAATGAGAACGGCCACCGCTGGGCCGCGTTCGGGAAGGCCGGTCTCAAGCCCGATGGCAAGACTTGGTTCTGCTCCGGCATGGAGCCGTGGTTCGCGTGGGGCAAGAATCCCTCGCCCGGCGAAGTGAATTTTTACTCCTACTACATGGACATGGGCATCGATAAAAAGATGAATAAGTATTGGGGCAACGGGTTCTTCCCGCCCGGCCCCGGCAAGGGCGAAGCCGCGTCGAAGCACCGCGTCATCCCCAAGCTCGGCCAATGGCAATGCTGGGAGTTCATGATCCAGGCCAACACGCCCGACAAAGCCGACGGCCGCCAAACCATGTGGCTCGACGGCCAGCTCGTCGGCGACTTCACCGGCATCCGCTGGCGCTCCGATGCTAACCTCAAGATCAACTGCTTCTGGCTCCAGCACTACGGCTACGACGACTCCGACCCGACGACAGAAACCCACAAGCAAAAGCAAACTGCCTGGTTCGACGACGTCGTGCTCGCGACGGAATACATCGGCCCGCGCGTGGAGAAGGCCTCTCGCTGAGCTTTCATCTACGGCCTCATTCAGAAATTTGTTTGCCATCCGAACTCCACGCTGATGTAATGGCCATGTTGCCGGGCTACCTCTCGCGGGGGCTCGGCCGATCGCGAGTGCATCGCGAGACACGTCATGGGCGATCGTTCGAAATTCAAAACTCGGCCGCAGGTTTGCTGCGTCGCGGCGATGCTCCTCCTCGCGCTGGCGATTGCGCCCCACTCCGCCCGCGCCGATGACGCCCTCCCCACGTCCGAAGAGCTGCACAAGCTGTTCGACGACGGCCAATACGCCCCGCTGCTCGCCAAGATCGCCAAGGTGCAACGCCTCGGCGAAGCGGCCAACACCTACGACCAGGTCGATCTCGGCCTGCTCAAGGCCGAAGCGCTCATCGCACAAAAGCAGCAACAGTCGGCCCTGCGGGCGACCGACGAAGCCGCCTGCGCCATTTCCGCCAACACGCCTCGTGCGCAAATCGCCAAGCTGCACGCCCTGCATACGCTGCTCTTTTACGCCCGCAACAATCTCTACACCTCCCGTCACGCGCCCAAGGACGCCAAGCCGCAGCCGATCGCGATCGACCTCGCCACCCGCCGCGACGCCTACACTGCGCTGCTCGTCGATCTGCAGATCGACGCCACCGCCAAGATGGACGCCGCCAAAACCAGCAACACCCTCCCGACTCTCACCGCCGCCATCGCCGTGCTGAACGACATCGCGCCGGTGGAGCAGATGATCCGCAAGCCCGACGCCGACACCCAGCGAGACATCGACTCGCTCTGCGACCAGGCCAAGACGCTTCTCGACGACGCCCTCACCCCGATAGCCAAGCGCGTCGACCGCCTGAAGGAAGAGGCCAACGAGACCATCACCATTCGCGTCTTCGACGGCATGGGCGGCGTGCGAAGCTTTAGCTCCAAGCGCGGCCTGATCAAAGACCAGCCGGCCGAGCTCAGAACCATTTTCACCACCTGCGACAAAGCCCGCACCGCCTGCGAAGAGCTCGCCCGACTCACCCCGCGACGGATCAAAGACTTCAAACCGCTCTTCACCACGGCCGACAAAGCCGCCAAAGATGCCGACAAACTCCTGCGCCAGTTCCGCAAGTGATCCCATCCGCGCACGCCGCCAACAACGCAACGCATGCAGCGCGAATCCGGCGGTGTTGACCGCCAGCCAATCTTCAGCGTCATCAAACCGTCTGACATCGCAAACCTCCGGTGCTATCATCCGTCCGTGGAAACTGAACCGCCCTGCATATCGTTCCTCACTGCTCAACCCGATCACACGCCCGCGCCCACGCCGGCCGCGTTACACATCCCCGACTGGCTGAAGCAGATGCCCGCCGAGGTCGCGATGATGCAGCGAGAAGAACAGGCCGGCCCCAACGGCACCGCTAAGCGATGCCTCCCCTTCGTCGACGCGATGACCGTCGGCTACATCCTCCCGCTCGCGGCCGACGTCCAGTTCTACATGCCCGACGCGCTCAACCTCGACATCGTCAGCCCGGAAAAACTCGTCGACTGGCAGAACGAACGCGGCTTTCCCGGCGCGCCCTTCGCCCAGCAGATCGTCGTGAAATTCATCAACCCGTGGGTCGTGCAAACCCCGCCGGGCTATTCCACGCTTTTCGTGCCGATGCTCAACCAGTTCCGCTTCCCGTTCCAACTCCTTTCCGGCCTGGTGGAAACCGACACGTACTACAACGAGGTCTACTTCCCGGCCGTCTGCCTGATGCGCCCCGGCGAGGTGGTCGAACTCAAGCGAGGCACGCCGCTCGTGCAGGCCATCCCCATCAAGCGCGAAACGTTCAAGTCGAACGTCGGCGAAGTCGACGCGATTAAGCTGTATCAATACAAGCAGGAGCTGAAAGCCAACGTGCACAAGTACCGCGACGACAACTGGCAGAAGAAGACGTACCGGTAAGTAACTCCCCGGCGTGCCCTGCTCTGCTGGGCACGGACTCGAACCCAATCACAGGCCCACCCAAGGTGGGCGCGCCGGTCAACAAAGTTGGGTGAGACTTCCGTCCTCTTCCGTTCCCTCCCAACACCGCCGCCGCGAAAAATCTCCGCCGCCCGTCCCTCCGATCCTCATCTCCCGGCCCTGCCGTCGGTTAGGCCGATTCGACCGGTGTCGCCGAGTGACGATTAGTGACGTTTAGTGACGGAAAGTGACGGGTAAGTGACGGGTCCTCAAAATAAATCTACTTCCCGTCCCCCGATTCCCGTCAACCCTCGGCCCGGCCAACACTTGGGCCGAATCGAGCGGGTGTAAAAAGGTACGTTTAGGTACGAAAAGGTGCGTTTAGGTGCGCAAAGGTGCGCATTTTTCACGCGTCCCGCGTTCCAGCGACTGTGATTCACTTGTCAAAGAGCGATCGCCACGCCACACAGCGCCCAGCGATCGAAGCCGGCGCAAGACCCGCTCCTATCATCCCCGACGGCGGTGCGCGTTTGCCTCGCCGGCCGCGCACCGCCGGAAGCGAAATCGCGGATTCACGCGAAAGAACGCAGCATTTTTTTCTATTTTTTGCATTTTGCGCGTGTCACGGCTGACACGTTTTTCGCGCACCAAGCGACTTACGACGCGCACCCCCGCGTGTTGGCCTGAGTGAACGAATGTAGCCCATGTAGGGCAGGCTATTGCCTGCCATTCCGTCGCCAAGACCGGCAGGCAATAGCCTGCCCTACATAACACCCTTCATTCGATACCTGCCTCGTCAGCCCATCCGAAATCTAGTGCCTCCTGCGATCGGCCGTTGCACGAACATCCCCAATCACGAGCGTAGTCGCCCTGCCGAACCCATTTCCCGAATGATGAATGGGTCCATGAATGCGGACACGCCGCGAGCCCGTGTTTCACCGGGTTGAAATGGATGTAATCGAGATGGCGGTTGAAATCGTCCTGGTCGCGGATGAGGTGTTCGTAGAAACGAGGCTGCCACACACCGCGGCGACGATTCTTTTTGCGGGATTCCGATATCGCCCGTTCGTCACCGCCATCGGCCAACCAGTTTCGCGTGAACTGCGACTTGATCATCGACCACCGCGAAGAGAAATCGGCATCGTCTATCGGTAAAGTCCACATCGCGTGCAGGTGATCGAGGAGCAGTACAACGGCGACCAATTCAAACGGCCGCGATGCCAGGCAATTCTCCAGAGCGTCATGGAGAATTGATCGCCCTCGTTCGCCCGCAAACAACGGCGCACGGTCTTCAGTCACCAACGTAAAAAAGAAAGTTCCCCCGGGCCGATACGCCCGCCGGTAATTCGGCATTCAAAAAAATGTAGGGTCCGCCTTGGCGGACCGCAATTAAAAACCGGTCCGCCAAGGCGGACCCTACATCAATTCTTACCCGGCTCCACCAACCACCGCCTCGCCGGGGTTTCGAACAGCACTGCGATGGCGTCATGCACGTCCGCCTCGCCGACGGCCAGCGCCGCCGAGCGGAACCCCATCAACCAACTCGTCGCCCGCTGCGTGACGGCCGCGGGGATCCCCGCCGATTCCAGCCGCCCCGCCGCCAGCAGCAGATCGGCCTCGCGATGAAACACCGCGATCACCTGCTGCTGGGCCGTCTTCGGGCCGGCGTATTGAAGGGGGATGGGATCGTCGGGCATGAGCATTTCACAATGTGGGGCGCGGCTTACGGCATTTTGCCAAGTGAATTGAGGAATTTGCTGCTGGTTCCGCGGATGTAAATCCAAACGCCGTCGACTTTATCGATTGCCAAATCATACCACGCGAAAAAGAGCACCATCAGGAACGAGATTCCCGCGGCCACACCGAATGCGATGTGCTCTGCGTCGGCCAGATGGCGCGTCACGCCCATGCCGACCCACACGACAAAGACCAACAGCATGAGGCCGGCACTGGCGAAGCCGCGCGCCCGCGGCCGGCGGTACCATGGATGTCGGCCGCAAGTGTAGTATCGAAATAAAAACCGGTCCGCGAAAATCAGCGACAGCGTGCCACTGATCGGCCCGCCTACAGCATGGCCGTGCGGAACCATCAGCTTTACTTCCTCCAGCGTGGTTCCGGGCTCATTGCAGAAGATGCACCGCGCCGGCATGAGGCTCGCGCCGCTGATGACCAGTTGCCAACGCCGTCGATATACGCGTGATTCAGTGGGCAGCAGATTGAAGGGCGCTGCCCCGATGACTTCCCCAGGCCGATCGTTCAGCATATTGGGATTTTGTCAGCGGACGGCAATGGTGTCAAAAGTAGAAGCGGCGGGATTGCTATCTCGCCCTACATAACTACGCAGGCGACCGACGATGCAACCGGATGACCCATACCACCAACCCGATACCAAAGCCTGCCAAGCCCGGAATGACGGCTAGCTGGACGTAATCCTGAAAATCCGCTCCGGGCAGGAGCAACGACTCGTTCGGGTTTGCAGGGTTGTACGACACCGCGTGCGGCTGGCCGACAGGCACCTCGGCCATCAACTCGTCCACCCGCTGTTGCAACCACGGCCCCTCACGTTTCCGCAGCCCTGCGCCGGTGTAGGACTGGCCATCCACCGTGAAGTCGTAGGCCACTCTGACAAACGACTTGCCGATCTTGTCAGAAGGCTCCACCGCCACCCGCGTGACCATGCCCGTCGTCGTCGGCCATGCCGAGGTCGCCCGGGCGGCGTTGAAGTCCGCGAGAACCATCCGCCCGGCGAAGAAGGCTCCCAGAAAACAAGACACGGCCACGAACACCCGCACCGCCTGCACGCGCGTGGAGCGGTCATTACTGAGGAGTGCAGTTGCGAAGCGGATACTCATGATTGAAAGCGGAAGAAAGACTCCCGACCCCTTTTATTCTTCCCGCACAGCGGCGCCGACAGCAGCAAAATCACCGCCACGATAATTCGGCCGGTGCGGATGGTGGTCGATGGATCAGATGACATGGATTCATTTCCCTCGTCGAATAACCCAAATGTACGGCCGAGCGGCAATTTCGTCACTGCGTTTTCTTCATCACCTGCAGGTACTCGCGGCGGGTGATCTGGTCGGTTAGGAACTGGTAGCTGGCCGCGTAGCGGATCAGTCGCGGCACGTCCTTCTTCAGCTTGCCCGGCCGAAAAGTCACGCGGCGGAGGTCGGCGTTGTCGAGCAGATCGGCGATCTTCACCGCCTGCGCCAGCCGATCGCGCTTCAGCCGTACCACGTACGCCGCGTACGAAACGCCCTTGCCGTGCGTGAGCAACTTCACCGCCCGCACGACGCTAGCCGGCATGCCCGCCTTGCGGAGCTGCCCCGGCCGAGTCGCCGTCCGCTCCAGCACGTCATGCAGAATGGCCACGCACTGCAGGGCTTCGTCCTGGTGCGAATCATCAGAAGCCGACACCGCCGCCAGCACCCGCAGCGGATGCAAAATGTAAGGCGTCCCCGGCGGATCCTCCGCCGAGGCATGGGCCGCTACGGCTAAGTTGATGGCTTGATCGAGGAGTGTGGGCATGGGAAATATTAGGCGTGTCGATTAGCCTGCCCAAGCCAACCTAACACAAGTCGGCAAGGACAAAATAATACGCGCGAGTGCCCTTTGGCGTCACAAAGTCCGTGATCTTTGCAAGTTGCGCCGATTTATCCATGACCGTGAGTTGCTCTTGATGTTTGAGCTGGATGTTTGCGTCGGAGACACTCAGCGATGCAAAGAGATGATTTCGGTAGGTCGCGCATTTATTAGTGCTTTGATACCAAAATCGATCAGTGAGCGCCTTCAATTCCACAGGAATCTCGACTCCATGAGGTGGTAATAGGAGTAGGTCAGGGCAAATTCCGTCTTTACGCTTGCCAGTACTAATTCGCGCCACTTCGGGAGGAATTGCCGCAACGAATTCAACCTTGAGCCACGCCTCAATACCGCCTGAAGTACCGCTCCAATGTTTGCAAAAGAGCTGAAGACTCTCCTGCTGCCGCAGAAGCCTCCGTCGCACTAGATCAAAGATCGTTGCTTTGAATTCGTTGTCGATCATGGCCCGTGACCGCCGTTCGAATTATAGCGAATAGGTGCATCCGTCATATAGAAACCGCTCGGCGGCACTCGATGACTACTCTTTAGCCAAGCGTTGGAGAATTTTTCGATACGAGTTAAGAAAAAAATCCAGTCGGTCTGCGCCAGCGTAGAATTGTTCCGAGTCTACTCCGTCTTCTTCTTGAAGCGAGCAGCGCTTTCGTATTTCTTTTATCGTCGAAATCTGTAGTGTCTGGTTCAAACCAGAACAAGCGATCTGAAATACCTTCTTTCGAACCGGAATGCGCTTTGTGGTAAGGCCAAGCCATCCCCGCTCAATCCGTTCTTCGGTTTTCATGATGTCGGCGAAATTACAGTAAGGATCGCACAGTTCGAATCCGTAATTCGCGAGCAGTTTTCTGAGCTGCCTCACAGTTACCGCCCGGTCGCCTCGGTGAATTTTACGAACACGTCGCCGAATCCAGTCGATCGCGAGTGGGAGTTGCACCTCGTATCGCGAAAGGTCGTCGTCGTCCGATTGTGGCTGGGTTTGAAATAGTGCATAACTGGATGTAGACAATCGGTGCACCGAGCCTTCGGCTACAGCTTTTACAAACTCATATACGTTGCGGTGGTCGACGTCTTCGCGGAATACGTACCGATTTTTATCTAGGTGAACGAGCATAGCTACAAGCGCGGTCCGCTTATTGCCGTTGTGGAATGGATGATTCTTAATGATCCCATAGGCAAGAGATCCGGCACTGCTAATTGGATCGGGATAGAGCAATTGTCCACCCGCTCCACTACTCTGCCGTCCTACTGCCGAATCGAGCAGGCCTCCTGGTCGTTCGCCGGGCGGCTGCAGCGCATCTTCCCCTCTCGCAAACATAGATGTCAATGAAGCATGTATACGACGCACTTCGCTAGCATCCAAAATCTCAAATGTAGCCTGGTCAAGCATATGCACTCTAAACGACTACAAAACCCGGTGAAACACCGGGTTTTGTAGTCGCAACTTTATAGATTTCAATCGCCACGCTAGCTGCACCCCATGGAGTTCCCGCAGTTCAAGCACTTGTAGCAGGTGCCGGATCGGACGGTGATGCTGCCGCAGACGTCGCAGGCCGGGGCGTCGGCCTGCATTTCGCTGCCTTGCTGGCTGAGCGGGTCGGCGACGATTTGCAGGCGTAGCTGGCTGCCGTACTGGGCGGCGGGTTCGTCCTGCTTGGCGACGGGGCCGGGGTTGGCGAGCTTGTTTTCCAGGCCGCTGCCGTAGTCGAACGGCTTGGCGTCGGGTTCCATGCGATTCGTCACGGCTTCGGGCGAATCGCCGGCGGGCGTGGGGGCGACGGGGGCCTTGGGCTCGGCCTTTTTCGTGCGGACCGGGGCGTGGGCGGCGCGGTAGCCGGGGATGAACTCCATCGCCAGCCAGCGGAAGATGTAATCGACCAGGGACTTGGCGAAGGGGATTTCCTGGTTGCGGGTCATGCCGCTCGGTTCGAAGCGGACGTGCTCGAACTTGCGGACGAGGCTGTCGACCGGCACGCCGTACTGCAGGCTGACGCTGACGAGCGTGGCGATGCAGTCCATCAGGCCGCCGATGGTGCTGCCTTCTTTGGCCATGGTGATGAAGACTTCGCCGGGCTGGCCGTCTTCGTACAGGCCGACGGTGATGTAACCCTCGTGGCCGCTGATATCGAACTTGTGCGTGATCGCGTGGCGCGTGTCAGGCAACCGCCGACGCAGCGGGCGCTCGACGATCCGCTCGACGATCTTCTCGATGATGTTGGTGTGGGCGGCGACAAGGTTGTCGCTGGTGACGGCGGCCATCGCGCCGGCGACCTGGGTCGACACTTCTTCCTTGGCGGCTGCCACGGCGTCTGCGTCTTCCTCGTCGGTGTTCTTCTCCAGATCGTCGTCGCTCTTGATGTTGAGCGGCTGACTGAGCTTGCTGCCGTCGCGGTAGAGGGCGTTGGCCTTGAGGCCCAATTCCCAGCTCAGCTTGTACGCGCTCTTGATCTCGTCGAGCGTGGCTTCGTTGGGGAGGTTGATGGTTTTGCTGATCGCGCCCGACAGGAACGGCTGGGCGGCGGCCATCATGCGGATGTGGCCTTCGTACTGGATGAACCGCTGGCCGAGCTTGCCGCACTTGTTGGCGCAGTCGAACACGGGGAGGTGCTCGGGGCGGAGGTGCGGAGCGCCTTCGATCGTGCCGCGGCCGCAGATGACGGCGCCGGCTTCGTTGATCTGCTTGCCGGTGAAGCCCAGCTTCTTGAGCAGGTTAAACCCGGGGGCCTGCCATTCGCTCTCGGCGATGTTGAGCCGCTTGAACGTTTCAGGCGACAAGCTCCACGGGCTGAAGGCGAAGCTGATCTCGAACTGGCCGGGCAGGCTGTTTTCGATCTTGAGCAGCTCTTCGCGGGTGAGGCCGAGCTCGATCAACCGCTGGAAGTTGACCTTCGGTGCGTCGTGCAGGGTGAGGGTGCCCAGGACGTACTTGAGGATGTCGTGGATCTGCTCGGACGTGTAGCCGAGGTTGACCAACGCCGGGCGGAGCGACTGGTTGGCGATCTTGAAGTACCCGCCGCCGGCGAGCTTTTTGAATTTAACGAGAGCGAAATCGGGTTCCACGCCGGTGGTGTCGCAGTCCATGAGCAGGCCGATCGTGCCGGTGGGCGCGATGACGGTGGTCTGGGCGTTGCGGTAGCCGAACTGCTGGCCGAGGTTGAGGGCGCGGTCCCAGCATTCGCGGGCGGTGGCGAGCAGCTCGGTGTTGCACAGCCGCTCGTTGGCGGTGAACTGCGTCTCGTCGATCGCGATCGGACGGATCTCGAGGTGCTCGTACTGATCGCGCGGGACATCGTACGCAGCCCGGCGATGGTTGCGGATGACCTTGAGCATCGGCTCGCGGTTTTCGTAGTACCCCGGGAACGGCCCGTGCTCCTTGGCCATTTCGGCCGACGTCGCGTAGCTCTCGCCGGTGAGGATGGCGGTGAGCGCGGCGCAGATCGCCCGGCCCTTCTCGCTGTCGTACGGAATGCCGGCCTGCATGAGCATCGCGCCGAGGTTGGCATAACCGAGGCCCAGCGTGCGGAACTTGTAGCTGAGGCGGGCGATTTCTTCCGACGGGAAGCTGGCCATCAGCACGGAGATTTCGAGCACGACGGTCCAGATGCGGACGCCGTGACGGTAGCCGTCCAGATCGAACCGGCCGGTCTCGCTATCGAAGAACGTCAGGACGTTCAAGCTCGCGAGGTTGCAGGCGGTGTCGTCCAGGAACATGTACTCCGAGCAGTTGTGCACGGTGAGCCCGTTGGCGACGAACGAATGCGTCACCGGCTCGGTGAGATCGAACACCTGCTGGGCGCCCAGCGGGGTGAGCGTGTCGACACGGTCGTAGTTGCCCGTGCCGTGCAGGATGGACTCGCGATCGCTTCCGGTGCTGATCGCGAGGGAGATGACGTCGGCGAGCTGCGCGAGCTTTTTGCCCGGCAGGAGGCCGACGAATTTACCAAAAGAGCGGAGGCTGGCAGCGTCAATACGCAGGCCGTGGCGTCTGGTGACTGCGTCGCTCGACGGGGCGCCGGAGCGTAATGCTCCGGGCCGCGAGCCAGTCGACTGATGGGAAGGCGACTGAAGATCGCCCAGCCCCTCGCTCTGAACAGAGGCGTCAATGCCTCCGCTGGGCCGGGACAGGATGGGGTCTGTCCCAGCGGGTCGGACCGCCACGTTTGGAGCGTCGGCAACGATGCGGGCGTCGCCGAACGACGTGACGGTCTTAGAAAAATCGGTGGAAGAATCGGTCGCGTAAATCGAGCTGGCCACGCCAAAGCCGAGCAGGATGAGCTGTACGTCCTGAAGCAGGCCTTGGCTGCTCGAGGTGAGCTCGATGCTGTTGCGGGCGATCTGCCCGTCGGCGGTGAAGAGGGCGCGGAGCAGGTGCTTCTGCGCGGCAAGGCCGGCGGTGAAGGCGTCATCGCTGAGGCGCTTCTGGCCGTTTTCGATCTTCACGAACGGACGCAGGCGGCTCATCAGCCGGCGGTTGGTGAGCGTGGTCGTCATCGTGTTGCCGGACGACACGCTTTCCATCGCGGTTTCACGCGGCGCGTCGATCATGGCGTCGTTGACGTAGTCGTCGGCGTAGGAGCGCTCGCCCCAGGTGTTCTGCACGTAGCTGGTGAACGAGTCGATCTGCTCCGGCGGCACTACGCGATCAAGCTGCACCGCGTTGCTGTCCTGGTTGGCGCTGCTGAGGAACAGGCCGACGAGTTGGAACAGCTTGTGGTCCTGCGGCTCGCCGATCTGCTGCACGGTAGCCGGCTCGCTGGGGAGGCGGACTTCATCGCGATCGTTGAGGTGCTGAGCTTCCACCCACCCGCGGCGGCGCGTCCACACCTTGTGGTCGGCCGTCAGCTTCAGGCTGTAGCCGCCGACGGTCTTGAGCTCGAACACTTCCTTCGTGCCGGTGGGGAATGCGCCATCGACGACGTGAATCTGCTGGCCGTCGAGGTTCGTCACGATACGGGCCGGCAGGTGGATCATCTGGTCGATGCGGCGCCAGATTCCGCCCGGCGTGAGCACGCGGGTGTCGCCGGTTACGCAAGGATTGCTCGCGTTGATGCGGCCGCTGTTGGGGCAGGTGTGCCAGTCGTTGATCGTGCCGTCGTACTGCACGCCCGGATCGGCGCACCGCCACGCGGCGTAGGAAATCTGCTCCCACAGGTCGCGGGCCTTCATGGTCTTAACGACCTTGCCGGCCTTCACGCGGCTGGTGAGGTTCCAATCGCCGTCTTCGTCGAGCGCCTTGAAGAACGAGTTTGGAATGCGGACGGAGTTGTTCGAGTTCTGGCCGCTCACGGTCATGTACGCTTCGCCGTTGAAGTCGTAGTCGAGCTTCAGGCCGAGCTTCTTCGCCAGTTCCTGCTGGTCCTTCGGCAGAATCTTCATGCCTTCAGCCAACGCGGCGACTTTCAGCTCTTCGCGGACCTTCCAATTGACGAAATCTTCCACGTCCGGGTGATCGAGATCGAGGCAGCACATCTTGGCGGCGCGGCGAGTGGTGCCGCCGCTCTTGATCGCGCCCGCGGCGCGGTCGCCGATCTTGAGGAAGCTCATCAGGCCGCTGGATTTGCCGCCGCCGGAGAGTTTTTCGTTTTCGCCGCGGAGCTTGCTGAAGTTGCTGCCCGTGCCGCTGCCGTACTTGAAGAGACGGGCTTCGCGGGTCCACAAGTCCATAATGCCGCCCGGGTTCACCAGGTCATCGCTGACGGCCTGAATGAAGCAGGCGTGCGGCTGCGGATGTTCGTAGGCGTTGCTCGACTGTTTCAGTTCGCCGGTCTTCGGATCGCAATAGTGATGCCCCTGAGCCGGCCCGGTGATGCCGTAGGCCGAGTGCAAACCGGTGTTGAACCACTGCGGGCTGTTCGGCGCGCACATCTGGTGCAGCAGCATGTAAGCCAGCTCGTCGTAAAACGCCTGCGCGTCTTCCGGGGTGTCAAAGTACCCATGCGACTCACCCCACATGCGCCAGCAACCGGCCAGGCGGTTGACCACCTGCTTGGCGGACTTTTCCGGACCCGTCGTCCCGTCAGGCTGCGGCACGCCGGCCTTGCGGAAGTACTTGCTCACCATGATGTCCGTCGCCAGCTGACTCCACTGCTTGGGAATCTCGGCGTCGGTCATCTCAAACACCACGCTGCCGTCGGGATTGGAAATGCGGCTGGTCCGCTTTTCGTATTCCACCGTCGAGAGGGCGTCCTGGCCGGCTTTGGTAAAACGTCGTGTGATTTTCATGGGTCGGTCCTTCCGTGCTTACTATTGCAAATATCTAGAAACCATTAACTTCTGACGACTACGCTACGCTGAATTTCATCAGCAGGTTCATCCTTGATTCAACTTCACTTCCGGTCGAGAAAAATCCCGAACCGGCCGTCGGCGGTCAACGGCCCCGGTTTAACCAGGACCCCGCCGATGTGAATTCCGTTCTTCGCGTCGATCACCACGATATCGCCGGCATTGGCGTCGTGGGCGACGATTAATTTTTTGCTCTCCACGTCCAGCACCCGCACGCCGCACGCGTAATCCACCATGTAGGCCAGCGGCGAATTTCCGACGGCGACGGGCGGCATTCCGGTCGGGTCCGTGATCACGTCCTGCCTCCGCGAGGGGTACGTGTCGCGAAACTTCATGCCGTCCAGCGGGTCCTTCGGTTTGCAACCGATTGCAGGTCCCACGACGGCCGCGATCAGAAATATGTTTTGTAGGGTGTGCTTCAGCACACCGGGCCTCGTTTCCAATGGTTTACTTCTTTGCTTCGTCCTCGTCGGACTCTTTGGTCGTGTTCAACTCCAACGTGCCTTCAACGGTCGCGTTCTTTTTCCGCTTCGTATCGCGTCGAAATGAGAACTTCGCCCGCAACGCGCCGCCTTGGATTTCTCCTTCGCCCTTGGCTTCATCCACCGACCGGCCGCCCTTTTCTACCTGAACGTCGGTTAACGTCAGGTGCTTGTCTTTGACGGCGAACGTCCAGGTTTCCGCGCCCCCGCCCTGCAGGCGAAGGCGAATTTCCAGTATTTTGTCCGTCGACCGCACCACCCTGCCGCGAACCGTGATCTGCTTTTGGCCCAACTGCTCGCCGCTGCGTTCACCTTTGACGAAAACGCCGTCTTTAAAGCCGCTGTCCTCGGCTTTGTCCGCGCCGAACGCGATCGCCGCGCAAAAACATAAAAGTACGACACTGAGAAGACGGTGCGACATGTACGACTCCGGGCAACAGACATGTAGGGTCCGCCTTGGCGGACCAATCAACCGCGGTCCGCCAAAGCGGACCCTACACTCAGCTTAATCCACCCGCGGCAATGTGAGACCGGCCTGATCCTGATACTTGCCACCCTTGTCGGCGTAGCTGACGGCACAGACGCGGTCGCCTTTGAGAAACACGAGCTGCGCGATGCCTTCGTTGGCATAGATCTTCGCGGGCAGCGGGGTCGTGTTGCTGATTTCGAGCGTGATCTTGCCGCGCCATTCGGGTTCGATCGGCGTGACGTTCACGATGATGCCGCAGCGGGCGTACGTGCTCTTGCCGACGCAGATCGCCAGCACGCCGCGGGGCATGTCGACGGTCTCGACGGTTTCGCACAGCGCAAAGCTGTTCGGCGGGATCAGGACGTGGTCCTTGCCCGTCTTTTCGGTATCAACGGTCACGAACGAGCGGTCGCTGAACCGCTTCGGATCGATGATCTCGCTGTTGACGTTGGTGAAGATCTTGAAGACCGGGCCGACGCGGAGGTCGTAGCCGTAGCTGGAGACGCCGTAACTGATGCGCCCCGGGCGTTTGGCGTTGTCTTCAAAGGGCTCGATGCCGACGAGCTCACGGATTTGTGTATCGCAGAGTATCCCCATGACGCGGTTCCCATCAGGGTCGACGTGAGAGATGGCGGGAAACTCCGTTTCCGCGCCCGAGAACTCCCGGATCGACCGAACTCAACAATCCGCCGCCATCCTGACGACTTACAACTCTTAAAGCCCACGCCCAAAGTGTGAGCTTTACCGCATTTCACTAAGTCACGTCCCGGTCCGATTTTGTGATCCACAACCGTTGCCCCGGTTTGGGTCACCTGTGCTATCGGTAGGATGTGAGGCGGAACTATACACTACATATAGTGCACTTCAATAAAAACTTTCCCAGTTCGCCATGGGTCGCCAAAGCGCCCGCTCGTAACGAATTGATCGCTCGCGAGTTAGGAAAGAGCAACCTTATCCAAAAATAATTCAAACCCAATCCACATGTTCTCGCCAGCCCAAGTTATCCACCTCCCATGCACGATAAAGGGGTGGACAACCTCGTTTGGGGTCGCCGAATTAACTTTGCAAATTGGAAATACGGTCTGTTATATTGGGCGAGTTGTCGCAAATCACGCTTCCGATTACCCCTGCATAGACACAGCGTACACTTCGACAGGGGAATCGGACTAGGAGTGCTTCGGATATGGCTGATGAGATACGCTGCCCTACTTGCGGCGGGTTGTTGTTCAGTGATGACCCCGATGCCACGGCGCTAGCGCCGTGCACGTGCGCGATCGCATCCAATTCCGGCAAGCGCACCGTCGCCAAAGCCAAAACCGTCGGAAACTCCTCGGTCCTTGCGTCGCTGGCGGCCACGCTTCCTCCGGAGGTGAAGGCGCCACCCAAAAAGCCCCGTGTGGTTCCGACGGAACACGTTGAAGTCACCCTGCCGACAGAAACGCCTGCGGCACCGCTGAAATTGTGTGAGGCCTGCGGCAAGAACCTCTCCGGCCATCGCCGGTTCCGAGACAACGACGGCAAATACTGGTGCCCCGGCTGTCGCGATAAGGAAAAAGCACAGACGGCACCAGAGCCGTCGGACCCGTCGCGCACCGATTGCCCGCGCTGCGGCACGAAGATCCTCGTCCAGAACCTGATGACGTACGACGGCGGCCTGGTGTGCCCGAAGTGCCACCGCCAGTTGAAGGAAGAGGAAAAGCTCACCGACAACCGCCTGAAGAAGATCAACGAAGCCTTCAAAGAGAAGGACTACAAGCGGCTGATTCCGCTTTTCGCGATCATCGGCGTGCTGGGCCTGATCATGCTGCTTCGTCTCTTCGGGCTCATCGGAACGTAAATCAGAGGGGCAAGTATTCAGGGGCAAGGGGCAAGTAAGAGACTTTCTTCTACTTGCCCCTTGCCCCTTAATACTTGCCCCTTTTCCCTCTACACTCTCAGGACGATGAAGTCCCTCAAGTCGATCGTCATCACTTGCCTTGGCATCCTGGCGATTGCGGTTCTGTTCTTCGGCCCGCGCGCCGGATCAGACGTGCCGCCCGGGCGCATCGTCATCGACTACTGGGAAAAATGGACGGCCGACGAAGAAGCGCAGATGCGGCTGATCGTCAACGAGTTCAACGAATCGGTCGGCAAAGAGAAAAACATCTTCGTTCGGTACGTGAGCACGAGCAACGTGAACCAGAAGGCGCTCGTCGCCACAGCCGCCGGCGTGCCGCCGGATGTGGCCGGGCTGTGGGACGGAAATCTGGTGCAGTTCGCCGAGCTCGACGCGCTCGAGCCGCTGGAAGAGATGGCCGCCGCGCACGGCATCAACTCTTCAACGTACAAACCCGTCTATTGGAACGCCTGCAACTACAATGGACATCTCTATGCGCTGATCAGCACCCCGGCCGCTGTCGCGCTGCATTACAATAAGAAGGCATTCGCCGAAAGCGCCGACGCGCTGCGGAAAGCCGACCTCGATCCGACCCGCGCGCCGGCCACCATCCAGGAACTCGACGCGTACGCCAAGGTGCTGGAACGGGTCGACGGCGCCGGCCACATCACGCGCAGCGGCTACCTGCCGATGGAGCCGGGGTGGTACGTCACCTCCACGCACATCTGGTTCGACGGGGACTACTGGAACCCGACGACTCACAAGTTCACCTTCACCGATCCTAAAGTCGTCGCGTCGTTCGCGTGGCTGCAGAGCTACAGCAAACGGCTGGGCAAGGACGCCATCAGCGAGTTCCGCAGCGGCACGGGCAATTTCGATTCGCCGCAGAATCCGTTCCTCACCGGAACCGTGGTGATGGAACAGCAAGGCCCATGGATGGCCAACTACATCCTCAACCTCAAGCCCAGCATGTCCGGCGTGAAGCAGCCGTACGCGGACGACGTGTTTTTGCCGCTGGAGCTCCGTCAGCAGCATTGCGAATGGGCGGCCGCGCCGTTTCCTTCGAACGAACCGGGCAAGACGTACGTGTCGCTGTGCAATTTCGACACGCTCGTGATCCCAAAGGGTTCGAAGCACAAGCAGGAAGCGTTCGAGTTCATCGCTTACGTCAATCGCCAAGAGGTGATGGAACGGCTCTGCCGCATGCACAGCAAGAACTCGCCGCTGGCGAAGGTGAGCCAGGATTTCCTGACGCATCACAAGAATCCGTACATCAAGGTGTTTGAAGACCTCGCCAGCAGCCCCAACGCCCGGGCGCTCCCGCAGAGCCCGATCCTGCCGGAAGTGGGCGACGAAATGAACAACGTCATCCAGCGCCTCGTGCTGCTGCGTGACGAGCCCGAGCCGGCGCTTCGCGTATTGCAGGCGCAGCTTCAGGAAAAGTACGACAAGTTCGCGGAGATCCAGCGCATCCGAAGAGAGAAGGCGGCGGCGGAGAATAAGCAGCTAGTAGAAAAGTAGAGGGAGCAGAGCATGGCGATCTCTCGCCTGGAACGAAACAACTTATTGAAGGGCCTCGCGTTCATCTCGCCGTGGATCGTGGGGTTCTGCGTGTTCACGCTGCTGCCGATCAGCCTGTCGCTGTATTACAGCTTCTGCAATTTCACGCTGCTGCAGGGGCCGTTGTATCGCGGGACGGAAAATTACCAGACGATCAACGCTGACCCGGTGTTCTGGAAATCCCTCCGCGTGACGGCGTACTTCGCCATCGTGGCGCTGCCGATGGGGATGATCATCGCGCTCTCCGTGGCGATGCTGCTGAACGTGAAAATCCGCGGCATGGCGATCTACCGCACGATCGTCTATCTCCCGTCGCTAGTTCCCGCCGTCGCGTCGGCCATGCTGTGGCTGTGGCTGTACAATCCCAAGCTCGGCCTAATCAATACAGTGCTGAGCAAACTGGGCGTGACGAATCTCCCCGGCTGGGTGGCCGATCCGGACTGGGCCATGCCGGCGCTCGTCCTCATGAGCTTCTGGGGCGTCGGCAACACGGTGATCATCTACCTCGCGGGTTTGCAGGACGTACCCCGCGAGCTGTACGAGGCGGCCGAGCTTGATGGCGCCGGCACGTGGGCGAAAATTCGCCACGTCACGCTGCCGTTCATTTCGCCCGTGATTTTCTTCAACCTGATCATCGCCATCATCGGCAGCGTCCAGTCGTACACCACCCCCGCGATCATGACCCCCGGCGGCGGCCCCGACCGGGCGGCATACTTCTACACCATGAGACTGTACGACCAGGCGTTCGTCTTCCTCAAAATGGGCGAGGCCAGCGCCATGGCGTGGGTGCAGCTCTTCATCGTGCTGGCGCTGACGGGCATCGCATTCTGGTCGAGCAAGAAATGGGTTCACTACCAAGGGAAGTAATGAGCAACGCGACCAACATCCCTCGCCGAATTGTAGAACCGAAAGAGCGCCCGCCGCAGGGCGCGTGGATGGCGCGCGTGTGCCTGTGGGTCATCTGCGCGACCGCCATCGTGCCGTTCGTGTGGATGGTGAGCACCAGTCTGAAGTCCGCCGACCAGGCCACCGCGTACCCGGTGAAGTGGATCCCCTGGCCGGTGCAGTGGCATAACTACGTCGAGCTGTTTGAGTCTGACCGCTTCAACTTCCTGCTCTGGACGCGCAATACACTGCTGGTGGAACTGTTCACCGTCACCGGCGTGACCATCTCCAGCGCGGTGGTGGCCTACGGTTTCGCCAAAATCAAATTCCGCGGCCGCGGCGTGCTGTTCGCGCTCATGCTCTCCACCATGATGATCCCCTTCCCAGTGACCATGGTCGCGATGTTCAGCATCTTCCGCTGGCTCGGCGATCACACCGGCATGCAGTGGCTCGGCACCTTTAAGCCCCTTTGCGTACCCGCGTGGTTCGGCAGCGCGTTCAACATCTTTTTGCTGCGACAGTTCTTCCTGACGATCCCCGACGAGCTCAGCGAAGCGGCCAGAATCGACGGCTGCAGCGAACTGGGCATCTTCTTCCGCGTGGTGCTGCCGCTCTCGCGACCGGCCCTTACCGTCGTCGCACTCTTCGCCTTTATGGGCACTTGGAACGACTTCCTCGGCCCGCAGATCTACCTGCAACGCCCCGAGCAATTCACGCTCGCGTTAGGACTACAAAACCTGCAAAGCCAACACGGCGGCACCCCCTGGCACACCCTGATGGCCGCCAGCACGCTGGTGATCATGCCGGTGCTGCTGTTGTTCTTCATCGCGCAAAAGACGTTCATCGAAGGCATCGCTACGACAGGCATGAAAGGTTAACGATGCGAGTTCGTTCAATCGCCGCTCTGGTGTTAGTCGTATTATGTTTTGCCGCGCCGCTTCGCGCCTTCCCGGATTCGCCAACGTCGCAACCCGCCGAGACAAAGGAACAAAAAGACGCCCGCATGGCCTGGTGGCGTGAGGCGAAGTTCGGCCTCTTCATCCACTGGGGCCTCTACGCCGTCCCCGCCGGCGAGTACCAGGGCAAACCGGTCGATTTTCTCGGCGAGTGGATCATGAACACCGCCCAGATCCCCGTGGCCGAGTACGCGGAGTACGCCAAGCAGTTCAACCCGACGAAATTCAACGCCGACGACTGGGCCAGCCTCGCCAAGGCCGCGGGGATGAAGTACGTCGTCATCACCAGCAAGCACCATGACGGCTTCGCGCTATTCAAATCGAACGCATCCGAATTCAACGTCGTCGACGGCTCGCCGTTCAAGCGCGATGTCATCAAGGAACTCTCCGAAGCCTGCCGCAAGCAGGACCTGAAGTTCGGCGTCTACTACTCGCAATCGCAAGACTGGCACCATACCGGCGGCCAAACGGCCCGGCTCGATTTCATGAAGCGACCGAACCTCTGGTGGGACCCGGCCCAGCAGGGTTCGTACGACGGCTACCTCAAAACCATCGCCGTCCCGCAGGTGCGTGAGCTGCTGACGAACTACCAGCCCGACATCCTCTGGTGGGACACGCCGATGAACACCACCCCCGCACAGGCCGCCCCGCTGCACGCCCTGCTCGCCCTCCGTCCCGGCCTCATCACCAACAACCGCCTCGGCGGCGGCTTCGCCGGCGACACCGAAACCCCCGAGCAAGAAATCCCCGCCAACGGCTTCCCCGGCGGCCGCGACTGGGAATCGTGCATGACGATTAACGACACTTGGGGATTTAAAGAGAACGACAAGAACTTCAAATCAACAAAAGTGCTGCTGACGAACCTGATCGACATCGTCAGTAAAGGTGGCAACTACCTGTTGAACGTCGGCCCCGACGCGACCGGCACCATCCCGCCCGAAGAAGCCGACCATCTCCGCGAGATCGGCCAATGGCTGAAAGTGAACGGCGACTCCATCTACGGTACCAGTGCGAGCCCCTTTCAGGATAAATTCCCATGGGGCCGAGTAACGCAAAGGTATACGACGCTCTACCTCCACGTCCTGAATCGACCGGCGGACGGAACAATCATCCTTCCGAAGAACGGCTTCGACGCCTCAGCGCACTTGCTGACCGAACCAGCTCACAAGCTGAAGGTCGTTCGGGCCGGCGACTCCTTGACCGTTCACTTGCCAGAGAAGCTTCCGGACGCGATCGATACCGTAATTGTAATTGAGCTGGGACGATGACGGAGTGGATTGCAATCCTGCCGCGTATTGCAGTTCGATGCGCCGCGATCCTCACGCTTAAGCGGCTTCATTGAATTGAACGGTTACGCCGCACCCTTCGCTCACATTCCACACGACTGGACACATCCGAAATGGTTGTAGCCTGAACCCATCATGTGCTGCATAAAGCGGTGATAATGCGCAAACTGGTCCGTCGGGCCGTCGACGGCGGCATCATCGCCCCAAATGCGAACGATCCCTTGATCGTCGTACGACAGCATCACCTGGTGGGCCGGCAATTCGAGAATTTTACCCGTTCGAACGGTTCGGCCGTTGCCAAGATTCGCTAATTCTTTGCCGTGGCGATCTACCACCTTGGTTTCCTCCATGCCGGTCAGGAACTCATGGTAGCCGTCGCCATCCACATCAATGGGCCTCGCTCGCCCACCTGGCTGGGGGAATTTCGGTGTTGTCGGCTCGCCGGTCACCGCGTCGAAGAAGTAGTCGATCGTCGGTTGGCGATGCTGATCATAACCCTTCGCATTCAGTGCCAGGCTCCTCGCCATGGCAATTCGACGGCGGTTGGGGCCGATGTTAGCAATCCAGCCGCCATGGATATGCCCCGCGTCTACCTGGCCCCACACAGGATCGCCTCGCTCGTCGAAGGTGACCACGCGCTTGATTCCCGGGCCTTCCCCGTCTTCGCGGCACGTGTAGATGTATTTCTTTCCCGTCTGGGGATCCACGAACGGAATGATGATATCGGAGTGGCCCCGAAAATTGTCCCGATCGCAGCAAAACAGTTCACGTCCGTCATGTACGCTCAGCACGCGCTCGCCCCAAAATAGTTCATCGATCCCATCGTTATTGAAGTCCAGGACCGGGAAAACATGACTTGCCCGCGCACCGGCCGCATCCTTGGGAACGAACACGCTCCAGCGTTGACTCATGTCGCGACTGTAACCTTGCAGGTACATGTCCGTGTACGTCCCCTGCGCGGTGATGAGCACGGGCTCGCCTTTGGCGTAGCCGCACGCCAGCGTCAGGCGGTACGAATACGACATATTTTCGTACGACACGCGGTTGATCGGCCACGGCCACTTTCCCGTCACCTCGTTCGTCCGAGGGTCGATGCGTTCGAGGTGTCGATGTTCGACCGTGAAGGGAAGGTTTGGATAGTCATTTCCCACATGCCAAATCTCGTCAACTCCATCCCCGTCCAGATCAAATGAGATGACCGGCGCAAACCAGATGCCCGGGATGACGCCCTTTCCGAGATCGCGTGTCCAAAGATGCCGGCCGCTCTCCGTAAAAAGCGAGAGTTTGAGGGTGTCGGTTGGAAAAGCCATCATCTCGGTCCAGGGATCGAGGTTTTCTGTTGTGGAGTGGATAAAGAGTACGCCCGGCTCGTCGCCCCTGCCCAGCGCCACAGACACCGAGCGGATCTGCCCAAAACGTTCACCCAGTGCGTATTCCTGCAGTGCTCGAATCATAAATCGAAAAATACAGCGGCGACTACGATCCGTCGAGAACGTATGCGCGACCATTATGTTTCTTGCTGACGACTGTCGTCCCGCCACCACCGGCTCGAGGCACGGCGTGGTAATCGAACAGTGTTATCGGGGTGATACGGATCAACGGACCATCAGTGCCGACAAACAGGTCACGGTTGATCACACGACCTGCGCAGCATAGGCGGAGCTGATCACCTGTATAACCGAGACGGAACTCGACTAGTCCGCCTTGGTCGGTGCCCCCGCCACAGACATTGCCGTGCTACAATACGCTCTAATGCCTGTCGAACGTCACCTCGAATCGTCCTCACATCAGCGCGGTAACTCGTCTTTCAACGGCTTCGTACGCGTACGCGGCGCACGGGAGCACAACCTTAAAAACATCGATGTCGATGTGCCTCGCGATGCGTTGGTGGTCTTCACCGGCGTGTCGGGATCCGGCAAATCGTCGCTGGCGTTCGGGACTATTTTCGCCGAGGCCCAGCGACGGTATCTGGAATCTGTCGCGCCGTACGCGCGGCGTCTCTTCGAGCAGGCCGGGGTGCCGCAAGTAGACTCCATCGACGGATTGCCTCCGGCCGTCGCGCTGCAGCAGCAGCGAGGGACCGCCAGCACCCGATCGAGCGTCGGCAGCGTGACCACGATCGCCAATTCTTTGCGGATGCTCTACTCCCGTGCGGGCCACTACCCGAAGGGCCAGTCGATTATCTACGCGGAAGGATTCTCGCCTAACACGCCTGAAGGAGCGTGCCCACAGTGCCACGGTATCGGGAGAATTTACACCGTGACCGAACGGTCGATGGTGGCCGACGATTCGCTCACGATCCGCGAGCGAGCCATTGCCGCATGGCCGACAGCGTGGGGCGGACAGAATCAACGGGATATTCTGGTTTCACTCGGTTACGACGTTGATCGACCATGGCGCGATCTGCCTAAAAAGGACCGCAACTGGATTCTCTTCACCGAGGATCAGCCCCAGGTGCCTGTTTATCCAGGCTTCACTCCGTCTGAAACCCGAGCAGCGCTGAAGCGCAAGGAGCCGCCTGCTTACATGGGCACATTCAGCAGCGCCCGGCGACACGTGTTGCACACGTTCGCCACGACGCATAGCGCACAGATGAGGCGCCGCGCACTTGCGTTCATGATCGGACAGGACTGTCCCATGTGCGGCGGCAAGCGGCTGCGACCCGAAGCGCTCGCGGTGACATTTTGTGGCATGGACATCACCGAACTCTCGCGCCTTTCCCTGGCGAAGTTAGCCGATCAACTGCGGCCGACCGCTTCCGGCAACGATGTCGCGTGTGCTGCACTGCAAAAGGACCATCCTGAAAAGGCGATCGTCGCGCAGCGAATCGCCGTGGACCTGGTCGCTAGGCTGAAGGTGCTGCTCGATCTGGGTCTCGGTTATCTCTCGCTTGAGCGGTCAACGCCGACGCTGTCGCCGGGCGAGTTGCAGCGGCTTCGACTGGCGACGCAGATCAAATCGAATTTGTTCGGCGTCGTGTACGTGCTCGACGAGCCCAGCGCCGGCTTGCACCCTTCGGACACTGAATCGCTCCTCGCCGCCCTTGATGGATTGAAGGCCGCCGGCAATTCGATTTTCGTCGTCGAACACGAAGTCGACGTAATCCGCCGCGCTGACTGGATTGTTGATGTCGGCCCTGGTGCGGGTGAAGGTGGCGGGGAGATCCTCTACAGCGGCCCACCGGAGGGTCTGAAGAACGTGAGCGCCTCGCAGACGCGGGCATTTCTATTCGCCAAGAGCCGAACTGAATTTCGACCGCAAAGATTGCCAGACCGTTGGCTGCAGCTCGCAGGCGTCACCCGAAACAACCTGCATGATTTAGCGGTCGCCTTTCCGCTTGGCCGGCTGACATCGGTCACGGGAGTGAGCGGCTCGGGCAAATCGAGTCTCGTCAGCCAGGCGCTGGTGGAACTCGTTGCCGATCATCTCGGGCACGCCCTGCCGACGGACCCCGAGGATGCCGAGCCCGATTCGCCCGACGAGGCAGTGATCCCAACCACCGGCCGAATCGTGGAGGGCATGGATCTAGTTCGCCGCTTGATTCGCGTCGACCAGAAACCGATCGGCCGTACGCCGCGCTCCAACCTCGCGACCTACACGGGCTTATTTGATGAAGTGCGCAAGCTCTTTGCCGCAACGAAGACGGCCCGCTCGCGAAAGTACGATGCCGGTCGCTTTTCGTTCAACGTCGCCAAAGGTCGATGTGACAACTGCCAGGGGGAAGGATTTGTCTTTGTCGAGATGCTATTCCTGCCCAGTGTTTACGCCCCCTGCCCTGTTTGCGGTGGAAAGCGGTACAACGCAAAAACGCTGGAAGTTCTATACCGTGATAAAAGCATCGCCGACGTGCTCGGCCTGACAGTCGATGCGGCATGGGCTTTTTTTGACGATGAGCCGACCGTCCGCAAAGCCCTCGACGTTCTGCGCGAGGTTGGCCTGGGCTACCTGCGGCTCGGCCAGCCGGCCACGGAACTGTCCGGCGGCGAGGCGCAACGCATCAAACTCGCGAACGAGCTGCAGCGCGCCGGTCGAGGCGATGCGTTGTACGTACTCGACGAGCCAACCACCGGGCTTCATCCCGCGGATGTTGTTCGGCTGCTTCGTCAGCTTGATCGACTGGTAAGTGCCGGCAATACCGTGATTGTGGTTGAACACGACATGCGCATCGTCGCCGCCAGCGACTGGGTGATCGACGTTGGCCCCGGAGCCGGAGATGCGGGCGGGCAGATTGTCGTCGCCGGTACGCCCGAAGCTGTGAGCCAAACCGCGGCGAGCCGTACGGCTAAGTATCTTGCAGCGTTCCGTGCTAAATAGAACCTCACCATTTAGCTCATCGGCTACGCTTTAAGCTGCGACTGTAGTCTGGTCTATAATCGTGGTTCCCAAGCCATCGACGAACCCTGCAAGATCCACCAATCGCACCGGTGCCGGCATGGGAGCTAGTGCAAGCGTGAAATAACCCTTGATGTCCGCCGGGGCCTGGCGATAATGATTGATGCTGCGCGAGTCTTGACCTGTTCCCGGGGAAGGAAGTTTTCCCATGAACCTTCGCCAGCTCGACAAACGGTACTTCGGCCGCCAGGGCGAACCCGAGGATGTTGTTGTCGGGGACTCCGCTGACAGCTATCTCACCGACGCCCGCGGACGCAAATACATTGACTTCATGATGGGCTGGTGCGTCGGCAACCTCGGCTGGGGGAACACCGAGATTCGCGCGGCGGCGAGGAAGTTCGACGGACCCGATTACGTTCATCCCGACTACCTCTACCGCCCGTGGGCCCAGCTCGCCGAAATGCTCGCCCGCATCACGCCAGGCAAGCTCGCAATCTCCTACCGCACCACCGGCGGCACCGAATCCGTGGAAGGCGCGTTGCAAATCGCGATGGCCTACACCGGCCGCGGCAAGTTCGTCTCCATCGAAGACAGTTACCACGGCAACTCGATCGCCACGATGAGCATCGGCGCATCGGACAACCGCGAGACGTTCAAGAACCTGTTGCTCAACTGCCACAAGATCGAGCCGCCGCTGGATCACAAGGCCCTTGGCAAGGTCGAGACGCTGCTGAAGAAGCGCGACGTGGCCGCGTTCATCATGGAGCCGATCATCTGTAACCTTGGCGCCCTCGTCCCCGAGGCGGAGTTCATCCGCGGCGTGCGCAAGCTCTGCACCCGATACGGCACGCTCTTCATCGCCGACGAAGTCGCCACGGGCTTTGGCCGGACCGGAAAGCTCTTCGCCTGCGAGCACTTCGATCTCGAGCCCGATGTCCTGTGCATGGCCAAGGCCATCACCGGCGGTTATGGCGGACTGGGCGCCGTGATCACCACGTCTAAAATCGCAACCGCCATCAAGGAAGACTTCGGCCTCTACTCCACCTACGGCTGGCACCCGCGCGCCGTCGCCGCCGCCCTGGCGAACCTCCGCTACCTGACGCGCCACCGGAATAAGCTCCTCAAAAACGCAACAGAACTCGGCCAGTACTTCCTCACCCGGCTGTCGCAGATGAGCTTCAAAGGCAAAGCCACTGTCCGCGGCAAGGGCTTCGCCATCGGCGTGGAAGTGGAAGACGAAGACTACGCCTCCGAAGTCGGCGACACCTGCCGCGAGAACGGCCTGCTCGTCTCGGCCGAAGACGACGTGATCATGCTCTTCCCCGCGCTGACGATTACCCCTCAAACCGCCGAGCGCGGACTCGACATCTTTAAAAGGTCGCTCGCAGCGACAACGTGAGCCGCCCCTAAAGTCGCATAAGATCGGTGCGACATTGAAGGCCACATTAGAGAGTGTCAGTTACACCAACCCAGATGCGCGTTTGAAAAAAGTCGATGAGGCACTGCGCAAGAGCGAGGCCCATTACCGTCGCCTCATCGAGACCGCGGGTGAAGGAACTGCATAGCATTAACGCAATCCGGGATGTCGCATACTTATCGTTTGCGACATCCCGGACGTGCTTACCCGAGATCAGACGTTGAACCTCTACAGGCTGGGCACCGTCACGGTGCTCGCATTGACCGTGACTGAGCCACTGGAATTGGAGCCCGCCAGCAGCCTGCCTTCGATGGCGGATCCGTTATTCACCGTGATCGTCACGGAAGCGAGGATGCTCCCCTTGAAGATCGTGGTCGTATCGAGCGTGGCAGACGAGCCGACTTGCCAGAAGACGTTGCTGGCCTTTGCGCCACCCGCCAGGATGACCTGGGCACCCGGGCCTGTGGTGAGAGTTGACGCCATCTTAAAGATGAAAATCGCGTTTGGATCCCCCTGGGCATCGAGCGTTACATTGTTTGACGGCCCGGCGCCTTGGATCATCACGGAACTGGAATTGGTGTACAAACCCGGTGTAAAGGTCAAGCCGCCCATATTCCCCGCAAGCGTAATCGACGTTGTCGACCGGCTGATCGCGTCGTTATATGCGTTCAGCAGCGCGGCTTGGGCGTCGGTGGCGGCTTGATCGTTCACGTGAACGGTTCCGTTTACCTGGTTCGGTGGAATGCCCTGCGAGGTTCCCGGCTTCAGCCCCACGTCGCCGTTGATGACCGTCGCACCTGTACTGGTGATGGAGGCGGTCGCCATTACTGCAAATGTACTGGCTGCACCGAGATTGATTGGGGCCTGTGCGATCTGCGTGCCGGTGGTAAATATCCAGACCTTGTCTGTTACCAGCGCGTTACCCGCGACATCTTTCGCACCAGTAATTCCGCCGAGAATTCGGGCGGTGTAAGTGGTGTTGATGGCCAGGTTGCTCGTGGGCGTAAAGGTCGCCGTCTGGCTCGGGACGTCGTAGCTGACCAATCCCGCGACCGGACTGCTTCCCGGTCCGACCAGCGTATAAGTTGTGCCGGAGATGGTCGAGGCGTCCATCTC